>ENA-OPEK01000009-OPEK01000009.1-human-gut-metagenome-genome-assembly--contig:-NODE-9-length-82756-cov-2.948151_pt1 | contig 82756 bp, 78 predicted proteins | sample MGYA00241636_ERZ501535 | MGnify/ENA primary metagenome ERZ501535 (study PRJEB25962, sample SAMEA2042425) | human gut metagenome | biome: human gut; feature: human-associated habitat; material: faeces...
TCAGGGTGGATATTTCATAACCATAATAGTCCTGCTGGCTGAGCAGATGCAAAATTAACAATTCAACGGAACCGCGCCGGAAGTTACTTTTGTTGTTCATAGGCTTTTCCTTATTTTGAGTGTATTGTAAATTAAATAAGATAATAAGTCAATATATAGAAAAACTAAAATATAGTTGACATACACAATCGAATATGCTAACGTGAAAATGTAACAAGTAATTAAATATTCAAACACAGGAGAATAATAATGAAAAAAGAAGGTTCCACTGCTTCTATGCTGTGGCTGGATATCCGTAGGGGATTTTGCAGTAAGCGGTTTTGGGGCATTGTTGGGGTAGTTACAATTGTTTTTGTAGTGTTTCTTACACTTGACATCATATATCCATTACAAAAATATTATAATGGGTATGGAACGTTTGACTGGAAATTGGACTCAATTTCGATGGCTCCATTTGCTGTTCGTATCGGTATTTTATCAATGGATCTGTTTGTCACTTTTTTTCCATTTATTGGAGTAATAGCATATGCTGGAACGATAATAGATGAGCGAAAAGACGGATATTGTTATCAGATTATACAAAAAAGAGGGTTTCATTCCTATTACTGGAGTCATTTTGTCGCAAGTGGACTGCTTGGGGGACTTCTTGCGGTAGCTATTCTTATAAGCTTATATCTGTTGACAGACATTGGGATAGGACAAAATCCATTATGGAAAGATGCAATACAAGTGTATCTTACACCCGAATTTGGATCGGAAAACGAGACGGTTTATTTTGGCATCCATATTCTTACAAAATCAGCAGGACACGTTGAACTTGTATTGTTGGGAATGGTCAGCTTCTTTTTGACGGGATGTTTGTTTGGGTTGTTAGGAGCGATAATTGCATTTGTATCAGATGCACGGGTTCTTGTATATGCAATGCCAATGATCATTATGGAGACCGGGTGTGGGGGACTTTATGCAATTTCCCTGTTGTTTGGAAGAGATTCTGTTGCCGCAAATGTGCTGGCATATTTTTATAACATAACAGGAGCATATATTTCATTTGGAAACTTATTAAGCCGGTGCATTGTGATCTTTTTGATTATTTTAATGCTATGTATTGGAAAAGGGATGGAATCTAAAGTAGTTCGGTATTATCTCGGAGAGGAGATCAGACAGGTATGAGAGAAACCATAGGGGCGGTTGTTCGCAAACCGGTGTTTCGAATAAAATTAATTGCTATTTCGCTACTTTTCGTTGTTTCGTTGATTGAACAGGTATCCAATAACTATATTCAGTCATCCGGGCAACAAGTGGGAAGAATGACGGTTATTTTATTGTTAATGCATACATTCAGTTATTTTTCATTTTATCTTTCAGTCTTTTTTGTTGGATATATATTATTGATTCCGGATATTGTTAAGGATGCATTTATAGAAAGGCAGACCATGATGCGGTGTCAGTCCCGTATGCGGGCGGCAAAGTATGCCATAGGAAAAATTATAGCCTTTTCGATTCTTTATGTTATTTGGTTTGTAATGCTTACCATCCTTGTTGGAGGGATCTGGTTTCATGACTTTTCATTGGCATGGCCTAAATTTATGGATATCCAGCAAAGACAGCTTGCAGCCAATGGATTATCTACAATTACATGGATTAATATACCGGTTGGAGCAGGCAAATATCCAACACTGCTTGTGGCAGGATTAATCTGTTTGCGAAGTACGATTGGGTTTATTTTTCTGGGATTGCTGGCTTTACTGGTAACATTAATTACTGGTAAAACGCGCAATGGAATGGGGATTGTTATTCTTTTGGCAGCGATTGCAGGCTATGTAAAACTATATATGAATGATGTATTTACTTATTGGAATTCAGCACATCCGATTGGAAATAAACGCAGTCATATTCGTATATCAAAGGCTACCATAACACCATTGTTTACAACCTGTCTAAAATCGGATCAATTTATGCCATGGATGCGCTATGGTATTATTGCGGGCATTCTTTTATGTGTCATCACCGGAACGGGAATTATGCTTTATTACAGGAAAGGGGATTTGGGCGATGAGGATCGAGATGAATAATATTAACAAAACAATAAAGGGTGTATCGCTTCTGACAGACATCAACCTGGCACTGGAATCCGGTCATATCTATGGATTTGTCGGAGATAATGGCAGTGGAAAAACGGTATTGTTTAAGGTGTTATTGGGACTGATGCACAAGACTTCCGGGACCATTCTGGTAGATGGCAGGGAACAGAAGGATCTGATGCAGGATGTTGGTTTTATCATTGAGCGTCCGGAGTACATACCATATTATTCAGCAAAAAAGAATCTGGAAATCATTGCGGCCTATCGGAAAGTCGCAGATGATCAGCGCATTCGCACGGTATTGGAGATGTTTGGCTTAGACCCGTCGGATAAGAAGGCGGTGGGGAAGTATTCGCTCGGTATGAAGCAAAAGCTTGCACTTTCCATGGCATTTCTGGAAGATCCGAAAGTATTGATACTAGATGAACCGCTCAGCGCGCTGGATGCAGATTCGGTGCAGGAGGCCCGCAAGCGCATTTTGGAGGAAAAGGAGCGTGGAAAGCTGATCCTTATTGCATCCCATTATCCGGAGGATATCCAATCACTGTGTGATGAGGTATATTGGATGAAGAGTGGACATATTCAGTTACAGTAAATTTTGTAATTGGCTCGTAAAAATATCTGCCATCATGTATAATAAAATATACAGAAAAAGATAATTATGTTGAAAAGGAGCCAACACTATGGGAACATATTTGAACAGCATAACTCCATATACTTTGTATAAAAGTGAGTGCTTAAGCGCGTATTTTGTGGATAAAACACTTATGCTCAGGGAACTGTTTCCGTATGTAAGTGCGGGAAATCGTCATATCTGTATCACCAGACCACGCAGATTCGGAAAGACAATTATGGCGAACATGATCAGCTCTTTTTTTCAAAAGATACCGGATTCAGGTGATGGAAAAAATACTTGAATTTGCCCATAACACAGAAGTGATAAAACTGCTGATTGTATGATTCTGGAATTAAAGGTAGATCATACACCGGATGAGGCTATTGCACAAATAAAAGATAAAAAGTATGCACTCAGGTTTGCACCAAAGATTGCCGGGAACAGAGAGTATACAGGAAGAATATTGGCAGTTGGTATTTTTGTAGTATGAAAAAGGTACGGGAGTGTACTTGCGTTTCCAATCGTTTTCTGCTACAGTAGGCGTAAACAGAACAGGTGATTAGCAAAGGAGCTTTCTCGGATAAGAGGAAGCTCTTCTTTTATATAACGAAAAAAGAGTCGAAAAGGAGGCGAATCTATGGATGCAGAAATGATCATACTCTGCGATGGTGTGGTAATCCCACAGAGCAAAAAAGAAATTGACGGGGGTGTCGCAATTGCAGGAGGACATATCCTGCGGATCGGGGCGCGTGCGGAATTGTCGGATTATCTGGGAGTGGATACGGAGGTGGTGGAATACCATAATTCCACGCTGTTTACATTTGACCGTACAAATACAGAGGGAGATGCCAATATTGCAGTTGTGGCAGGAAACATGAAACACCATGGACATGGAGATCTCAAAAAGACCGTGGGGCTTTGCTTCCTGATGTATCACGGAGATGTGGTAATTCAGAAGGAATTATGAAAAGTATAAACAATAAGTGAAATATCTGCCGGAAACCTTGACGCAGGGGCTTTCCCGACTTACTCTTGTAATTAAGAGATGTGTGGATACACATAGACAGGGAGGAAAAGACCGTGGGTAAGGTAATAGGAATTGATTTGGGAACGACAAACAGCTGTGTCGCTGTTTTGGAAAATGATCAGCCGGTTGTGATCACAAACGCGGAAGGCTCGCGGACCACACCATCGGTTGTGGCATTTACCAAAAACGGAGAGCGTCTGGTGGGAGATGCTGCCAGACGACAGGCAGCTGTCAATGTAGACCGGACATTTTTCTCCATTAAGCGTGAGATGGGAAGTGCGTTCCGGGCAAAAATAGATGGCAAACAGTATACGCCGCAGGAGATTTCCGCGATGATCCTGCGCAAACTCAAAAAAGATGCGGAGGAATATCTGGGGGAAACAGTTTCGGATGCGGTGATTACCGTACCGGCATATTTCAGTGATTCCCAGCGACAGGCGACAAAGGATGCCGGAAAGATTGCCGGATTAAATGTTCTTCGGATTATCAACGAGCCGACATCTGCGGCACTGGCATACGGACTGGATCACGGGGAGCCACAGAAAATTCTGGTGTATGATCTTGGTGGCGGCACATTTGACGTATCGGTTATTGAAATCGGGGACAACCTCATCGAAGTACTGGCCACCGCGGGAGACAATCACCTCGGTGGGGATGATTTCGATGCGCGCATCACGGAGTATCTGGTATCGGAATTCCAGCGCACGGAGCGTGTGGATCTGCGGAAAGATGCGACGGCTATGCAGCGTGTGCGTGAGGAGGCGGAAAAGGCCAAAAAGGTATTGTCCTCCTCTTCCACAACGGGCATCAACCTGCCGTTTATTGCGACCGTAAAGGGTGAGCCAAAGCACATGGAAATGACACTGACGCGTGCAAAATTTGAGGAACTGACGATGGATCTCATTGAGCGCACGGCAGGTCCGGTGCAGCAGGCACTTTCGGATGCGGGAATTACGGCAGCGGATCTGGGCATGGTACTTCTGGTAGGTGGTTCTACCCGTGTACCGGCGGTATTCGAGGAAGTGCGCAGACTGACAGGAAAAGAACCTTCACGCAATTTAAACCCGGATGAATGTGTGGCACTGGGAGCGGCTGTGCAGGGTGGAAAACTTGGCGGTGCGCTGATGGCAGGATCACAGGCGGCAGAGATTATCCTGATGGATGTCACACCACTTTCGCTTTCCATTGAGACGGTAGGAGGTGTTTCGACGAAGCTGATTGACCGGAATACCACGATTCCGACACGGTTCAGTAAAGTGTTTACAACTGCCGGAAATTTCCAGACATCTGTGGATATCAAAGTACTGCAGGGCGAGCGTCAGTTTGCAAGAGACAACAAGCTGCTTGGGCGGTTCCAGCTGCGGGGCATTAAACCGGCGCCGGCGGGTGTGCCGCAGATAGAGGTAACGTTTGATATTGATGCGAACGGTATTGTACAGGTTTCCGCAAAGGATCTGGGAACCGGACGGCATCAGGAGATCACAATCACGGCAAGTTCCAATTTGTCAGATGCAGAGATTGACCGCGCGATAAGAGAAGCCGCGGAATATGAAGCAACAGACGGACAGAGAAAGGCTTATATTGATGCGCGAAGCGAGGCCGACACGTTGATCCGTCAGGTGGAAGTAGCTTATAAAGAGAAGAAAAAGACCATCGACAGTGGTGCGCGTCACCAGATCAAGAGCAGCCTTTCTTATGTAAAGAAACTGGTCAGCCGTACAAAGCCGGGAAATGTGTCCGAAGAGCAGGCGGCTGAGCTGCAGCGGGCAGCCGCGGAACTGCGCAGTGCTGCAGGAGTGCTTGGAATATAAAAGGTTTCCATCATAAAGAGAGCTGTTTTGATATAAAAAGGCACAGATACGTTTTCTGTCAAAAGGCAGAGAACCGTATCCGTGCCTTTTATTTATTTGCACTAACTTTTATTCTCTTTTGTTTTATACTTGCGTTTGCTTTTGAACTGTGCTATATTAAGGCTGACAGATAAAAACAAACGTAAATAAAAATGGAGGTATTTTATTATGAAGTTTTTCGTGGATACAGCAAATGTAGAGGATATTAAGAAAGCAAATGATATGGGGGTTATCTGTGGAGTTACCACAAACCCATCCCTGATCGCAAAAGAGGGAAGAGATTTTACAGAAGTCATCAAAGAAATTACATCCATCGTTGACGGACCGATCAGCGGCGAGGTAAAGGCAACAACGGTAGATGCAGAGGGCATGATCAAAGAGGGACGTGAGATTGCAGCCATCCATCCAAACATGGTTGTAAAGATTCCTATGACCGTAGAGGGACTTAAAGCCGTAAAGGTACTTTCTTCCGAGGGCATCAAGACAAACGTTACCCTGATTTTCAGCGCAAATCAGGCAATCCTTGCAGCAAACGCAGGAGCTACTTATGTATCCCCATTCCTTGGCAGATTAGATGACATCAGCCAGCCGGGTATCGAACTGATCCGCCAGATCGCAGAGATCTTTGATATTTACGGATATGACACAGAGATCATTGCAGCATCCATCCGTAACCCGATCCATGTAACAGACTGCGCACTTGCAGGCGCCGATATTGCGACCATCCCTTACAAGGTAATCGAGCAGATGACAAAGCATCCGCTTACCGATCAGGGAATCGAAAAATTCCAGGCAGACTATAAGGCAGTTTTTGGGGAGTAATATTTCAGATTTTCGAAGAAAATCTGAAATGTAGCGTCAGCCCATTGCCGCAGGCAATTTTCATGGGCTGATGTTCACGCATACGGAGGAACGAACATGAACAAACAGGAGCTTCAGCTGAAGGCAAATGAAGTCCGCAAAGGCATTGTGACTGCCGTCCATGCAGCCAAAGCCGGACATCCGGGCGGATCGCTTTCCGCAGCAGATATTTTTACTTATTTATATTTTGAAGAATTAAATATTGATCCAAAAGATCCGAAGAAACCGGACAGAGATCGTTTTGTACTGTCCAAAGGGCATACTGCACCGGGACTGTATTCCGCACTGGCACTGCGCGGCTATTTCCCGGTCGAGGATTTAAAGACACTGCGTCACCTCGGTTCGTATCTGCAGGGACATCCGGACATGAAGCACATTCCGGGTGTGGATATGTCGAGCGGTTCCTTAGGACAGGGAATTTCCGCAGCAGTCGGCATGGCATTGTCCGCCAAACTTTCCGGGGATGATTACCGCGTGTATACACTACTCGGAGATGGAGAGATTCAGGAAGGACAGGTATGGGAAGCTGCCATGTTTGCCGGATTCCGCAAACTGGATAACCTCGTTGTGATCGTGGATAACAACGGACTGCAGATCGACGGACCGGTGGATCAGGTATGCTCTCCGTACCCGATCAACGAGAAATTCAAAGCATTCAATTTCCATGTGGTTGACCTTGCAGACGGCAATGACATGGATCAGATCGCCGCTGCATTTGCAGAGGCAAGAAACACCAAGGGACAGCCGACCGCAATCATTGCGCATACGGTCAAAGGAAAGGGTGTCTCTTTCATGGAAAATCAGGTAGGATGGCACGGAAAAGCGCCAAACGATGAAGAATATGCGATCGCAATGGAAGACCTGAAGAAAGAAGGTGAAGCATTATGTCAGAAGTAACAAAAATCGCAACCCGTGTCAGCTACGGAAACGCTCTCGTAGAGCTGGCAAAGGAGCATGATGATGTATATGTTTTAGACGCAGATCTTGCAGCGGCAACACAGACTGCAATCTTCAAAAAGGAATTTCCGGAGCGCCACATTGACTGTGGTATCGCAGAATGTAACATGATTGGCATTGCAGCAGGCCTTGCCGCAACCGGTAAAGTTCCGTTTGCAAGTTCGTTTGCCATGTTTGCAGCAGGACGTGCATTCGAGCAGGTGCGAAACTCGGTCGGTTATCCGCACCTGAATGTAAAAATCGGTGCAACCCATGCCGGAATTTCCGTCGGTGAAGACGGTGCAACGCACCAGTGTAATGAGGATATTGCGCTCATGCGCACCATCCCGGGCATGGTCATCTTAAATCCGAGTGATGATATCGAAGCAAAAGCTGCAGTAAAAGCCGCATATGAACACGAAGGCCCGGTTTACATGCGTTTTGGCCGTCTGGCAGTTCCGATCATCAATGACCGTCCGGATTACAAATTTGAAATCGGCAAAGGTGTCACCTTGCGGGAAGGCAAAGATGTGGCAATCATTGCGACCGGTTTATGTGTGTCCGAGTCGCTCGCAGCCGCAGAAAAACTTGCAGCAGACGGCATTGATGCAAAAGTGATCAACATCCATACGATCAAGCCGCTCGATGAGGATCTTGTCGTTGCCGCAGCAAAAGAATGCGGGAAAGTCGTGACCGTTGAGGAACACTCCGTCATCGGAGGCCTCGGTTCCGCTGTATGTGAGACACTTTCGAGAAAGGCACCGACACCGGTAAAGACCATCGGTGTACAGGACTGCTTCGGCGAGTCCGGCCCGGCAGTGGCACTGCTTGAGAAGTATGGTCTGAATGCAGAAGGCATTTATGCTTCCGTAAAAGAGTTTGTTTAGAGAATGCGTTTTCCGTCTGCAAACTCCATTTTAACTTCGTTAGTCATTGTTTTCCACTGGAAACGGCCATTTTCCATAATCATGTAGCCGTGCCAGCTTCCGGCTTTTGGAATAGCAACAGATCCGGGATTCATGCAGGTATATGTGTCGTGTGGGACGCATGCCGGGACGTGGGTATGTCCGTGCAGCAGAATGTCCCCGCGATGCAGTGGAGGCAGGTTCTGTTCATTATACGTGTGGCCGTGGGTGGCATAAATCAGCGTATCACCGTCTGCAATGGCGCAGTAATCTGCCATAATGGGAAATTGGAGTACCATCTGGTCGACTTCGGCATCGCAGTTGCCCCGGACACAGAGAATATGTTGTTTTTTTGCGTTGAGCAGTTCAATCACCTGTTTTGGATCATATTCTTCCGGCAGGTCATTGCGCGGACCGTGGTATAAAAGATCGCCAAGGAGCAGCAGACGGTCGGCCTGTTCCCGGTTGTATGCATTTAACAGCTGTCTGCAGTAGTATGCAGAGCCGTGGATATCAGATGCTATCATCCATTTCATGTTTATCAATGTTCATCCCATCCAGTCAGACTGGATGGGATGTTTCCTTTCTCCCAGATACGGCCGGGGTATTCACCTTATTGTTTTATAATGGATTATAATGAACATTTTCTTCTGGCTCAATACCTTTTTGAAAAAGGTTTCTTAATTTTTTATAAATCCCTTAGTTCTGGCCGATGCCGTTTTCTAAAATTTTTTTCAGTTCTGCCTGTGCGCTTTCTTTCAGGTTCGACGGGTAACCGATGTGAATGCCATATAAAATCGTGTCTTCGGTCCTGTAAGCGTCTATGGAATCATTGAAATCATCACCCTGAGAGGTGGTCGTAATCAGTTGCCAGGTATCGCCGGAAGCCGTGGTGTACAGTTCGTTGGTGGATACGGCATCCGGCGTTTCCTCATACGATGGATAGTCCATATCGATATAGGAACCGATGTTGGATGATTCTGTATAGAGATCGGCGGCGGCCGTCACATTGATCTGTCCGTCTGCACAACTGTATAGTTCGGAAAGCGAGATGTAGCAGATGTTTCCTTTTTTATCCGCGGTTGCGTTGACGGAAATGCTGTCTGCTTTCTGTGGGAGGGCAAATGACCGCAGATTTTTGTATCCGATATAAGCGAGTGCATCTTTTTCGGAAGAAAATGATTTGCTGATTGATCCCGGCGACCAGCTGTTGGTCGGCAGATAACTTTCATATTGCTTAATAATAGTTTGTTTTTCGTTTTGAATCGTCCCGGTAATTTCTGTATCCGGAACATTGTTGAGCTGCTCCGTCAGGCGGTATCCCTGGTTTCCGGACAGTCTGGAAAAGACGGGATCGCTTAAGATGCCGGTTTTTGCAAGCAGTGTCTGAAACTCTGTGGCAGAACTGCGGAAGTAGTTACAGGTGCCAAGAAATTCATTTTCTCCCTGTTCTTTCGTATAAGTAAAATCTGTCGTTTTTCCATCCAATGTGTAGGAAAACGTTACACTTCCCAGATTTTTGGTGCAGGCGAGAATGACCATGGCATAGTTTTTCATGGTTTTTTCAACTGTGGTCTGCAGTTTTTTTGTAAATGCGTCATCCAGATATATGGTCCAGCCGTAAGGGGTTTCCGTGGTCTGCAGTTTGAAGTTTGCAATCGAAAATACATTGGAGATGCCAAGTGCCGCAAGTGTTTTTTCATTGGCAGACATATCACCGACGTATGGATGGATCGTGGCATAAATCTGTGCTGCTTTCGGCAGAATAGAGGTGCCGTCCTCCCATGCAATCTGATCGTTTACATATACTTTTTTTACGGCATGGGTTTCTGTCTTTTTATCGGAAAATGTATTGTGCCCGGCTGCCGATATGCGGTTGGTTCTGACATTGATTGTAACGGTTTCCGGGTGATCCGGATCACAGGAGTAGTCGATTCCGGCAACACCAAGTGTCTGATCGGTTAAAGATCCTTTGATCTGAATGGTTTTATTGTCTTTTACGGTAACCGCATAGTCGATCAGTGCGGTATTTTTCAACGGTGCAGGGTAGAAATACGTCCGATATCCCCAGATGCTGCCGAGCAACAGTGTCACGATCAGGATGGCGGCAAGAATCCGGCGTTTGTTCCTTTTGTTGCTCTTTTTTAAAAAGTCGATAGTTGAAGCATCCGTTGCCGTTTCTGCCGGCACGGGTTCCGGAGTCTGCATATCGGAAAGTATCCGGCGACAGTCGGCACACTCCCGGATATGTGTTTCGATCGCCGTATTTGTGACGTCACTCGTCAGGTGATCGACATAGCTTGGCAGCAGATCCTGTACGACCTCACAGGTCAAATCATTTTTCATGTTTGTTCAGCTCCTTTCGCAGGCGCTCCTTGCCGCGATAAAACATCACGCGCGCCCAGTTTTCACTCTGTCCCATAATTTGTCCGATTTCCCGGAACGAGAGATTTCCAAATACCCGCAGATAGATCACTTCCCGGTAAGGTTCCTGAAACTGGTGCAGGCATTGCAGCAATTCCATTTTTCCGGCGGAGGAAAGCGCCTCCTGCTCTGCAGACGGTGTGTGCGGAAGTTCCGCTTCGGTGTCTGTCAGATCCTCGTGCAGTGGGTGCTTTCGCAGATAGGACAGATATTGATTTTTGGCAATGGCACAAAGCCATGTAGTGATCTTGCAGCTTCCGTCATAGCGGTGGATACTGCTGACAGCCTGGCAGAAAGTTTCCTGTGCCAGTTCTTCCGCAACATCCGGCTGGTGTGTCAGTGACATCAGGTACTGATACACCATGCGAAAATGTTGACGGTAGACTGCGTCCATATCCTGCATGTGCGACCTCCTTTTTTCTGGAATTTATATGGGTTACATTTATTGATGTAAAAATACGGTGTTTCGTTACAGCATTTTTTATTTTTTTCATATATTTATATAATGTAACATAAATGCAGCATATTTTACATGAAAATGAGCTATGAAAACGATGGCTCTTTCTGCTAAAATAATATAATTTTCAGAATAATTTAGAAAATTCACAAAATCTTCACAAAAATTGTTAGCAGTCCTACTTGACGAGTGCTAAAAACGGTGGTATAACATATCATGAACAAAGGGAAAAGAGGTTGAGAGAAATGAATAATCTCTTGAAACTTTGATAATAAAATAGATGATTAAGATTTGGAAGGAGAGATGACTTATGTTAATGCCTAGTATTTTTGGTAACGATTTTATGAATGATTTCTTTGGTGGTTTCCCATACAAATCAAACGGAACAATGCAGACAGATGTGTCTGAGACAGATAAAGGATACAAAGTAACAATGAATCTTCCGGGATACCAGAAGGAAGATATCAAAGGTGAGGTAAAGGATGGTTATTTAACCGTAACCGCAACCACCAGTAAGAATAACGATGAGAAGGATAAGGATGGCAAGTACATCCGCAAGGAACGTTACAGCGGAAGCTGCAGCCGAAGCTTTTATGTCGGCGATGCAGTAACGCAGGATGACGTGAAGGCAAAATTTGAAAACGGTGTTCTGACACTGGAAGTTCCAAAGAAAGAGGAAGCACCGAAGGTAGAAGAAAAGAAGTATATTTCTATTGAAGGCTAATTATGCGGAAAGGGGGACAGTCGAGAGGCTGTCCCCTTTTTCTTATAATATATCGCAGGCGATTGCAAAGCATGCGCATGTGTCGCACGTGTTTTGCAATCGCCTGTGAAAAAGGGAGGATGAAAGTTTGAAAAACCGAAACATGATCTTTGATTTTACACAATGTTATCCAAAGCGAAAAGAACCGGGACTGGAGTGGCATGACTGCAGTGCGATCGGAGGCAGCCGTCTGTATTGCAGCAGAGATGCGGAAGAAAAAATAAAAGCGCTGATTGCGCCGGCCGGAGTATCCGGAATTCATTTTATAGATTCGGGGGATTATCATTATATTTCCAAAATTATGACGGATTTTATCAAGGAGCCGTTTACGCTGGTGTTAATTGACCATCACACGGATATGCAGGATGCAAGTCTGGGCGGAGATATCTTAAGTTGCGGAAACTGGGCGAAAAAGGTATTGCAGGAAAATCCGTATCTGCAAAGGCTGGTTTTGATCGGGCAGGAGAAGAAAGCGCTTGATAAGTTACAGTCTGGAGCCAGGCAGCAGGAGACAGATGGAAAGCTTGTTGAAATCAGTTACGAGGAATTAAAAAACGGAAAAGCACATGAAAAAATAAAAGAATTGCCGGATGAAGTCCCTGTTTATATTTCCATCGACAAGGATGTGCTGGACGAAAAATATGCAGTGACAAACTGGGACCAGGGAAAAATGTCAATGGGAATGCTGGAACAGATATTAAAAACGCTGGTTACGGAATATGATGTGATCGGAGTGGATATCTGTGGGATGTATCCGGAGGAAAACAGTCTGCCGGAGTATCTGCGGGCAGAACGGGTAAATATACGGAGCGATGAGGAACTGTATCGGTTTTTACAAAAAAATCTCTTTTGCTGGGCTTCACATAAATAGGGGGGCATATTTTTTTGTAAAGATTAAAAGTGTTTTTTCTATATGATTGGGACAACAGTATAAATATATAGATCAAAGTATGCAGGACGATTGATAATATATAGAGAGTGTGTATAATAAGATGAGAAAGAGTGAATAAGTGTGGTTATCAAAGCCGGGTTTTTAAGAATATGAGGGGTGTGGGACATATATAGGAAAAGTGGCGCGAAAAGTCCCTCGAGGTAGCAAGAGCAGGACATATGCAGAAAAAGTGTTGCAAAAAGTCCCATGAGACAGTGCGAGAGGGACATATGCAAGAAAAGTGGCGCGAAAAGTCCCATGAGGCAGTGTGGGTGGGACATAGTAGGCTAGAAAAAAGCTATATGTCCCATCGACCAGACTATGTGGGACATAGGAAGTCAGTAAAAAGCTATATGTCCCACCGATCAGACTATGCGGGACATAGGGAACTAGCAAAAGGCTATATGTCCCACCAGCCAGTAAAAGCAGGACATAATCAACCAGCAAAAAACATATTTGCCATTTGCCAGCACAAACATCGTGAATTTTATAATTACAGGAAACTTATAATAGCCCAAAAGATATAGCGATAGAAAAGGTGCTGTTTTCTGAAAAATATACAGCTACTAAAAAGGCACAATAACCGGAAACACAACAGCAAAAAAGAAAGGAAATCAACAATCATGGCATACGAGAATGATATTATCATGCGGCAGGTACGTGACATGACCCGCATGCTTGCAAAAATTTTATTTGGGAAAAACACCGCGACCTATGAATATAAGGAAGAAGATCGTCATACAGCAACGGACAGTTTATATGCCCGGCTGATTGCGCTGGTCGATGCAGGAAAAATCAATGAAGCGGAAAATCGCTTGTATGAAGAATTAGAAAGAGATGAAGAGGGCACATTTGAAGTAGCACTCGGATTTTACGATTATCTGAATGAACTTCCGGAGGAATTTCTTGAAGAGCACGATTATTCGAAGGAGGAAGTCAAAGAAGGCACACAGAGTCTTGCGGATCGCAAGGGGCTGGGACTTCTTGGGGAAGGACTTGATTAGGAATAACTGTTCGAAGGAGAAATGATGAACCGTAGTAGATTAAGTGAAAAAGATATATAAGACAGAGAATAACTCTTGACAATACAACATATATGCTGTATTTTGTAATTACAAAACAAAAGTGGAGACAGCATATGATATTACACAATTATCTTTCGAATTCGGGAAGAGATTTAATATATGAATACATTAATAGTCTTCCGGAAGCTGAAAAAATTGATGGTTATACCGTACTGCAGCATATGGAAAAAGGAGAATTTGATAAAATTCTTTTTAAAAGATGGGAAAAGAAAGTGTATGAGGTATATTTTCAGAAAAATAACCGTGTATTCTATATTACAGTAGATAAGGAAAATATATATCTGCTCCATTCCTGTCGAAAACAGAAAAATAAAACAGAAAAAAAGGATGCAAATATAGTACGGAAGCGGGCAAAAGAATTAGGAAATATGTTAGGCAGGAAGTTTATTTAGAGGGAGTGGTCAATATGCCTTTTTTGCAAGTAAATGTAGAGCAGGAAATTCAAAAGCAAAGAGAGAACGATCCGGAGTTTAAAAAAATATGGGATGAGTCCCGTGCAGAGTATAGATTGATTGGTGAAATGATTTCTTTACGTAAAAAGAAAAAAATTACACAAAAGGAATTAGCTTTGCTGACAGGGAATAAACAACAGGTTATATCAAGGATTGAAAGGAAAGAAAGTATCCCGACAATTCGGGCATTTAGTCGTATCTTAGATGCTCTCGGGTATGAATTACAGATTGTAAAAAAGAAGTCAGTGTAATATATAATTTAAATTGGTGTCCAAATAGCATTTAACAGAAATGTTAGATGCTATTTTTTTACAAAAACACATCTGCCCGTCACATCCCGCCAGAAACCGGTAGTATACAGATAAGAGATGCTCCAGTCCCAGCCGCAGGGGCTTTAAAAGGACTGGCATCCAACAGAAGGGAGGAATCATCATGGAAGATACTGCAATCATCCGCTTATTTCAGGAGCGGTCACAGCAGGCAATTGCCGAATTGTCGCAGAAATACGGAAAACTCTGTCAGAGCCTGTCCCGCCGGATCTTAAATAACGAAGAGGATGCGAAAGAATGTGTTAATGATACGTGGCTTGGTGCGTGGAACAGCATCCCACCGCAGACCCCGAATCCGCTGGTCTCCTATGTCTGCAGGATTACCCGCAATCTGTCCGTCAAAAGGCTGCGGCATAACATGGCGGCAAAGCGCAACAGCTATTACGATGTATCGCTTGCGGAACTGGAAGAATGTATTCCGGCAGCGCAGGAGCAGGAGCCGTGGGAAGAACAGGAGGTGACGAAAGTCCTGGAACGCTTTTTACGGGAACTGGATACCGGCAGCCGCGTGATGTTTGTCAAACGGTACTGGTATGCGGAGTCTGTCGCACAGATTGCGGAAACGTTTGGGATGAAAGAAAACAGTGTGTCCGTAAAACTGATGCGTCTGCGCAAAAAGCTGAGAAAGAAACTGGAGAAGGAGGGTGTAGTGTTATGAGAAAATCCGAAAAATTATCCGATGCAATCGGTGAAATTAGTGATGACATTATAGAGGAAGCGTATACATATAAGCCAAAACATGACATGCACCAAAGAAAGGCTTCTTTTAAATGGAGAGCAGCTGCAGCAGTTCTTGCCATGCTTGTTTTGGCGGGAGTCGGTGTGTCCGTAGGGGGAGGAACTTCCTTTTTCCGGCTTGGAACAATTGTTTCCAGATTTACGGGGAAGGCTGCAAAGGTGGTTTACCGTATCCAGGGAATTCCGGTAACACAGCAGGAAATCCAGGCAGGAGTGGCATTGCGTGTGGAAAACGGAGAAACGGTAAAAACCGCAAAAAAAGAGGTTATAAAAGATATTATTACAAAAAAGACGTTGTATGTACTTGCAAAAAAGAACGGATGTACTGTGTCGGATCAGGAATATGATGATTATGCAAAACTGCTGAAGACACAGATGAACAAAGCGGAGAACCGGAAAGGAATCCGCGATTTTTATGCGGGCTTCGGTGGCGAGAGTGCTTACTGGAAGAATATGGAGCCGGTTATTCGTCAGAATCTTGCGGTGCGCAAGTATATAGACAGCCAGACAGGAACGCAGACGGAGGAAGAAATCAAACAGGAGGCATATGAAAGCGGTGCAAAGCAGACGGATCTGGATGCATTTGAACAGGTGGTGGAAGATGTCTGTGAAGAGATTGGCGATTATCTGAAAACACTGCAGAAGTCGGATGCTTCGGTATATTATTTTGCGTCTTCCGACAAAGAGCGTGTGACAAAGAGTATCCACAAAGAGGAAATTTGTGCCATTGGAAATCATACGATTGTAACCCGGGAACAGGTACAGATGTATACGAAGTTTTATGAAATTACATATGATAAGACATTGTCGGAAAAGAAAGCAATTGCTTATGCCAAGGAACGCAACGCACTGTATGTTGCGGCAATGCAGAATGGATATCAGGTAACCGATGAACAGGTAAAAGCATATGTAGAGGAATTAAAACAGAATCTGGATGGTATCTGGACAAAGGAGCAAAAAGAAAAACTGCTCTCGGGTTTTTCTTCGGAGGACGATTACTGGGCGTTTGAACAAAAGGTTTACCGGATCGATCTGCCGATACAAAACTATGTCAGGGATAAAGAAAACGAATTTAACAGAAAAAATGAATCAGGGCAGACCTGGGATGAGGCATTTAAGATATTAAAACAGAATCTGGTGGATGAGCAGCAGTATAAAGACAGCAGTTCCTATTAACAATATTTTGCCGGATATATGGAGAAATTCCAGAAAATGTTCGATATATAAGATGATATTATGAAAAAATAAAGGGGGAATTATCATATGTCATTGACGATTCAGGCACCACATGCTAACATGAATGCATACGAAATCGGAGACGATGAAACGCGCAAAAATAAAGTATCCGACAAAGGAACCATATATGCCGGAGATTTGCAGTTCGCCCAGACCACAGGCAATGCTGCAAGCGACAAGAAACAGAGCGCCCGGAAACAGGCGATGAAGCTGATCCGGGATGCATGGGACAGTGATAACAAGGCGGTAAGCCAGCGAGATCAGATAGCACAGCAGAAAGAGGAAAAACTCAAAGAAGTCCGTGAGTGTAATGAGGAATTGAAACAGATTCGCGAGAGTAAAGAAATCGCGCGGCAGAGTTATGGGGTGGATTCGGATTCCCAGGAGCAGAAAGACTTAGAACTGCTGGAAAAATATCAGGATTATCAGAAAGGTGTGCAGACGGATGACTTTTCCAAGGAAGAGATAGACCGTTTGAAAGAACTGCAGAATACCCCTCTGACCGATTATCAGACCAGGGCATTACAGCTGAATGCACAAAGGGATGTCATTCTGAACAAGAAAGACAGGGCGCAGCGTAACGTGACTTCTCTGACTGAGGCAGCGGCAGATGCAAAGCTCGACCAGCTGAAATCACAGGATATGCAAAAAGCGCAGGATGCAGCGGATGAACTGCTGGATGCTTCCGATAAAGATGCTTTTGGCATGCTGATACAGGATGCGGTAGATCACATCGACGAGAAACAGGAAGAAGAGAAAGAGAAAGCAGAGAAAGCGCAGGAGAAGCGCGACGAGCAGCAGGAAAAGATTGACGAAAAGAAAGAGGAAAAACAGCAGCAGGAGAAGATGATTGAGGGTTCTGTCGAGGCAGACAGGCTGGAGGCAGATGTAACGGTGGATCAGATGGGTACGAGTAAGCTGGAGGAGGCGCAGCAGCACATCCAGACGATTCTTAAAAAGAACAATCTCGTAAACGAGGATCTGAAGGGGATTAAAATTGACTTGAATTTCTAATGCCAGGGGGATGAGGTGTAATGCAATCCGGTAACGGGATGACCATGCAGGAAGCAGAACAGGAAATCAAATATTATCAGAAGATTTTTCAGGTAGCACGTCTGTTAAAAGGAGAAGATGTTGAGCGGACATTTTACCAGCAAGGGAAAGGAACGTGCGAAAATGTGCAGGATGGATGTCCGTGCTACAGTCTCTGGAAGAAAAACGGTAAGTGCGAAAACTGCAGTTCCTATAAAGCGTTGCGGGAAAAGAAGCAGATGATTAAGCTGGAATTCCTTGAATCAGAAGTCTATCAGGTAATCTCCCGGTATATGGAAATTGATGGACAGCCATACGTCATGGAATTGATCAATCATCTGGAGGACGACACCTTAATCGACATATCCTGCAGAGAAAAGCTGATTAATAAACTGACCGGATATAATGAAAAATTATATAAGGATGTCCTGACCGGAGTTTATAATCGTCTGTATTTTGAGGAAGAGATAAAAATGTGGACGGGAAATGCCGGAATTGTTGTGATTGATGTGGATGATTTCAAGCTTTGCAATGATACATATGGACATCTGACCGGAGATATGGCACTTGCGGCGGTTGCTGGCGTGATCTGGCGTTGTATCCGCAGAGAGGATACGCTTGTGCGCTATGGTGGAGATGAATTTGTTCTTGTGCTGCCGGAGATAAAGGAAGCTGGTCTGGTAGAAAAACTGCAGGAGATTCAGGAAAAGATCCAGAATGCAGTGATTCCGGGGTATTCCAATATTCAGCTTTCTGTCAGTATGGGTGCCGTGATTTCGCAGAACGAATCTGTTGAGCATGCAATGCTTCGCGCACATAAACTGATGTATCAGGCAAAAAATAAGAAAAACATGGCCATCACCGAGAATAACATGATTGATCATGAGGGAAAGATACACGCACAGAAGCAACCGGAAAAGATGATTCCGGAGATCCTTGTAGTGGATGATGAGGAGGTCAACCGGACGCTTCTGGATATGATTTTTTCCAAGGATTATCATGTCCTGCAGGCGGAGAGCGGAGAAAAATGCATAGAAATACTGGAACGGCAGGTCAATAGTATTTCTTTGGTTCTGCTGGATGTGGTATTGCCGAAGATGGATGGATTTGATGTCCTGACATATATGAATAAAAATCACTGGATTGAGGATATTCCGGTTATTATGATGTCCGGAGCCGATGCCCCGGAGGCTGTGAAGCGGGCATATGCACTTGGTGCAGTGGATTTTGTCAGCAAGCCATGCGATGCACAGATCGTTTATCAGCGTGTGACGAACACCATGAAATTATATGCGAAGCAACGTCGGCTGACTTCCCTGATTACCGCGCAGATCAACGAAAAAGAGAAAAACAGCGAGATGCTGATTCATATTCTCAGTCATATTGTGGAGTTTAGAAACGGAGAGAGCGGAAGCCATGTGATTCACATTCACAAACTCACGGAGATGCTTCTGGAGAGACTGGCACAGAAAACCGAAAAGTATCATCTGGATGGGGATACCAGAGCCATGATCGCACTTGCTTCTTCTTTGCATGATATCGGAAAAATCGGTGTGGATGAAAAAATCCTGAATAAACCGGGAAAACTGACAAAAGAAGAATTTGAGATTATGAAAACGCATACCGTCATCGGTGCAGAAATGCTGGAACAGCTTGGTATTTATCAGGACGAGCCACTGGTAAAGATCGCACACCAGATCTGCCGCTGGCATCATGAGCGCTACGATGGAAAAGGCTATCCGGATGGACTTGTGGGAGATGAAATCCCGATTTCCGCACAGGTAGTTTCTGTAGCGGATGTGTACGATGCGCTGGCGAGTGAGCGTGTTTATAAGAAAGCAGTACCGAATGAAAAGGTACTGGAAATGATCCTGCATGGGGAATGCGGACAGTTTAATCCGATCCTCATAGAATGTCTGCAGGAGATCAGTTCGCGGATTAGAAGCGAATGTTATGATGAGGAACAGGAGACCTGATATGTTAGACCAGAATACATTTACAGAAACCATACGTGCGGTACAGGATATTATCCGCACTTCGGCGGAGCCGATGACAAGAGAGGAGATCCTTTCCTATTTTAAGGATATGGATTTGAATGCACAGCAGGAAGAGATGGTGTTAGAGTTTCTGTCAACACCACATGATGATCCGCAGCCGGAAGAGAACGAACCGGAAACAAAGGAAGCGGAATATGAGGAGACCGCAGAGAAAGAAGAAACCAAAGAATCTTCTGCGAAAAAGGAATCCGCAAAAGATTCCGTCACAGACAACATTTCCACTTCTCCCATGTTTCAGATGTATCTGGAGGAACTGAAAGATATTCCGGAGTATACCAAGGAGCAGCAGATTGATATGTATAAGAAGCTGCTGGCAGGGGAAGAGAGCATGGTACACGCGCTCTCCAATGCATGGCTGCGCAACGTACTGGAAATAGCAAAGAAACTGGCAGTTTCCCCGGAAGGATTTGAGGATATTGTGCAGGAAGGAAATATGGCACTTTTCCTGCGTCTGAGCGAGTTGTGTGGCAGCCACGAAAAAGTGGATGTGGAAGAGGAACTTCTTACCGCGGTGGAAGAAGCGATGAAATCCTGCATCCGGGAACAGACCGGTGAGGATGAGAATGAAAATTCCGTGGTTGGAAAAGTTGCGCTGGTAAGTGAAGCGGTGAACTATCTGAAAAAACAGAACGGTGCACAGCCAACGCAGAAAGAACTTGCGGATTATGTCAAAATTCCGGAAGATGAGCTTGCAGATATTCTTTATATGATTGATAAGGCGAAAAAAGATTCCTGATCGAGGAACGAAACAGCCCCCCTATTTGACGGGAGGGCTGTTTTTTTACACTTCAGCTGGTGCATTTCTTCTATATAATGCACCATACGCATGACCATTTCTTTCTCTTCGGGAGTAAAATCATTAATCACAATTGTTTCTTCATTATTATTTCCAAGTAAATAATCTGTGGTTGTATGCAGGATTCTGCTTAGAATTACAAGATTTTCAAGAGAAGGTTTCGATATGCCCATTTCCCAGGCATTGACACCGGATCTTGTCATACCAAGCTGGATCGCGAGGTCACTCTGTGTCAGTCCGGATCGTTCGCGAAGATCGTGGCATTAAAACCCTCCCAATTATTATAAAATTTGTGAATTTATGTATATATTATAAGACAGGATGAAAACAATAATGATCTTTTGGGATAAGTGACAATTGACCTGATGCTATACCATGGTGTATATTATTATTTATCACATATAAATACTAATACTTGACAAACGATAAAATCGTGATACTCTTATGATGAGTATCAGAAAAGTGGAAAATGTTTTTTGATTTACGAAAGATCAGGGATAAAAAGGGATGAACAAGGCATTGATTATAACCACAACCAGTGGTTTTTTGTCGCAGTTCGAATTAAATAATGTCAGACTTCTTCAGGAAAAAGGATATCAGGTTCATTACGCAACAAATTTTGGTGTACCAATCTATGAGGTCAAAGATGAGACACTCCGGAATATGGGGGTTGTACTGCATCATATCAGTATTGAAAAAAATCCATTTAAAATAAGAAAGAATATATGGGCATTGCGGGAACTTATACGGATTATAGACCGCGAAGCGATCAGTGTTGTCCATTGTCATAATCCAAATGGTGGGGTATTGGGGCGTCTTGCAGCCGTACTCAGTAAAAGAAAGCCATTTGTGGTTTACACAGCACATGGATTTCACTTTTTTCAGGGAGCACCGGTAAAAAACTGGTTGTTTTATTATCCGGTAGAAAAAGTTCTGGCAAAATTTTCAGATATTATCATTACCATAAATCATGAGGATTATACGAGAGCAGATAAATTTCATTATAAAAAAGATGGGGGAGCAGCACTGATTCCGGGAGTTGGTGTAGATCTTGAGAAATTTTATCCATTAAAAGAAGATGAAGTTCATGAACGGGATACCTTAAGAAAAGATCTCGGAATTCCGGAGCATGCATTTCATATTGTATCTGCAGGTGAAATCAATAAAAACAAAAATCACAGAGTAGTAATTGAAGCAATTGCAAAACTTGCACGTTCGGACATCTACTATAGTATTTGCGGAGAAGGTCCCAATAGAAAAAATCTTGAAACAGAGATTAAAAAGTACGGGTTATCCGACCGGGTTTTCTTGCAGGGATATCGGAATGATATGCCAAAAATATGGAGAACCGCGGATATTTCTGTATTTCCGTCTTTGCGTGAAGGTATGGGAATGGCAGGATTAGAAGCAATGGCGAGTGGAATTCCATTAATTGCAGCAGATAATCGGGGAACCAGAGAATATCTTATAGATCAGGAGAATGGGCTGGTTTGTAATGCTGCTTCTGCAGACGAGTTTGCAAAAGCAATTCTTTCTTTATATGAAAATAAAGAACAAAGACAACGATATGCCGCAAGGGCGCAGAATACAGTTAAAAAATTTTCACTCCATGAGTCTGCGGCAAAAATGAGTCAGATCTACCAGAAACTGCCGAAGGTACCGGAAGTTACTATAGAAAATGACCGGGAGAGACCCATGATATCGGTGATCATGGGAGTTTACAATCAACAGGATCTTGAGGTTTTTGAAAAGGCAGTAAATTCTGTATTGCAACAGACATATCGGAATTTTGAGTTTTTAATATACAACGATGGATCTTCTATCAAAAAAGTAAACACATATATGAAAGAACTGGAAAATAAAGATTCAAGAATTCGCGTCATTGGTTCGAAAGCAAATCATGGACTGGGGTATGCGTTAAATCAATGCATTGCCAGTGCAAGGGGAAAATACCTTGCACGGATGGATGCCGATGATATTTCCCATCCAAAACGATTTGAAGAAGAAATCAGTTTTTTGAAAGACCATCCCGAATATATGTGGTGCGGAACAAACTGCAAGCTGGTTGATGACAGAGGCATATGGGGAGAGGGAGTCCGCCCGGAGGAGCCGGGTACGGACGATTACCTGAAATATTCGCCGTATATTCATCCAACCGTCATGTACCGTGCCAGCCTGTTCAAAAAGGTGGCTGGGTACGATGAAGGAAAAAAGACTGCGCGATGCGAGGATTATGAATTGTTTATGCGTTTGTTCGGACTAGGCTACAAAGGTTATAACATCCAGAAGTGCCTGCTTGATTACCGGGTAGACCGGGAAAATTATCACAATCGGTCATGGAAAAACCGGTTTCATGAAGGCCAGGTGCGTTACGAAGGATTTCGTGGTCTTGGAATCCTCTGGCCGAAAGGCTGGCTCTATATTTTTCGTCCGATGGTCAGCAGATTTGTACCGTCCAGCATGATCGTGAGAAAAAAGGAGCGTATGGCAGACTTATGAAACATCAGGCAACGATACAACCGCGAATGGAAACGTACCGTACGCTGTTAAAACAGAATACTTTTCTGTCCGGTGCTGCGGAGGAGTGCCTGAAGCAGCTGTGTGCACCGGAGGATCAGATATATGTCACCTTATGGGCACCGGCACTGGTACAGTATGTAGCATGGGTTTTGGAAGAGGCACAAAAAAACAGACAGAAAAGACTGTATTTTCTGGCAAGAGATGCATATCCGATGTATCTTGTTGCAAAGAAAATGGTGGAATATTTACATATTCCCATAGAAATCTGTTATCTGCGAGTATCCCGTTATGCTTTGCGTATTCCGGAATATCATCTTCTCGGGGATGCGTGTCTGGACCGCATATTTCTTTCGGGGATTGATATCAGTTTCTATCAAATCTTAAACCGTGCGGCACTCAGTGAAGAAGAGATGATTGCTGTATGCAGGGAAATCAATTATCAGAGATCGTTACATGCAACCTTAAATCGGAAAGAAATTTTCAATTTAAGAGAACGGGTAAAAAAATGTTGTGCGGAAGGAACGACACATTTGCTGGAGAGGATTTATGAGAAGTCAGACGCAGCATATGAGACTACCATTGGATATCTGCGGCAGGAAGGCCTGCTTGACAATGTCCGTTATGCAATTGTTGACAGTGGATGGGTAGGAACCATCCAGAAAAGCCTGCAGACACTTTTGGCACAGGAAAAACCCGGAATTACTTTGACAGGATACTATTTTGGATTATATGAGTATCCGGTAAACCGAAACAATTGCAGATATGAGGCATATTATTTCATGCCAAAGGGGAATATCAGAAAAAAGGCAGGATTCAGTAACTGTCTTTTTGAAGTGATGTACAGTGAACCTTGTCCGATGATAAAAGCTTATTGCTGTGAAGCCGGACGATATATTCCGGTATTCTCGCAAGTAGAGAATCCAAACACAGAGCAGCTAAAGAAAAACAATGAGTTACTCCGGATGTTTATGGATCATCTGTCGAAGCAGCCGGAACATAAAGCAGCCATGCTATGTCAGAAAGATATAGCAGGAAAGTTGTATGAAACCATCATGTCCAGACCAAATCGATGGGAAGCAAAATACTATGGTATGCAGCTGTTTTCGGATGATCTGTCCGATGAACATATGCGCTGTATCGCCAATCGCCTGACGCAGAGAGAAATTAAAGACTTGAGAATTCTTTCAAAATTATGTATCATGTTGGGGTTGTCAAAAAAGGTAATCCATGAAAGCGGGTGGATTGAAGGGACAATCGTCAATGCGGGAAAACACATTTCTTCAAATCTGAGATCCGCAAGAATGGCAAAGTATGTAACACATTTAAGGCAGAGCCTTAAAGCAAAATAGATAAAGAGGATTGCAATGTTTGAAACAGTTGGTGTCATGGCCGTAAGTGCCTGCATCTTACAAATGGTGTATGAAAAAATAGAAAAACAACGTCCGGTTGTTGATTACACGGAAGAAAACAAAAAGTTCCGGGAACAGAAAGAACAGGAAGCAAAAGAGTGGTCGGTACAGATCCTGCCATACCTTGAAAAGGAAAAAGAGCAAAGATCTGAGCCACCGGTTATCTGTGTAGAGGATCTTACTATGCGGTTTCGGATTGCAACCAATAATGTGTCAGGTATTAAGGAATATCTGATACAGACCCTTCGAAAACAGATGTCATACAAAGAACTGTATGCATTAAATCATATTAACTTTAACGTATATCGTGGAGAAATTGTAGGGGTGATCGGAACGAATGGTTCCGGAAAATCAACCCTGTTAAAGATTGTATCCGGTGCTCTCAATCCAACCTCCGGAAGAGTGGTTGTGGATCAGAGGAAGGTTCAGCTTCTTACGCTTGGTACCGGGTTTGATTTTGAACTGTCCGCAAAGGAAAACGTGTATTTAAATGGAGCAATCATTGGTTACTCCAAAGCATTTATCGACGAACATTATCAGGAAATCGTAGATTTTGCGGAATTAGAGGGATTCATGGAAGAAAAAGTAAAGAATTTTTCTTCCGGTATGGTTTCCAGGCTGGGCTTTTCCATCGCAACGGTGGCAGGTGCGGCAGAAATTTTGATTTTGGATGAGGTGTTATCTGTGGGAGATGAATTCTTCCGGAAAAAGAGTCTCGCAAGGATCAAAGAACTGATCCATGGCGGCTCCACCGTCCTAATGGTTTCACACGGGATGCAGACGATCCTCGATAACTGTACGAAAGTTGTCTGGATTGAACAGGGAAATATGCGCATGATCGGGGATCCGAGAATTGTGTGCAGAGCCTATCGCAGCCAATACAGCGAGTAAATATATTAATATGGTAAAAAATCTGTATACAGATTTTTTATATATAACTCACATTTTTCAGAGGAAAGGAGACTTATTGTCATGAAAATGAAGAAATTAGCAGCTGCATTACTGGCCGCAGCTGTACTTGCAACAACTGTAGCACCTGCTGCAACACCAGTATTTGCAGCAACAACTGCAGAGACTACAGCTACAGACGCAACACCGGAGCAGGAGGTTACTGTAAAGAAACCTGCCAAAGCTACTGTTGCAGCAAAGAATGATTCTGTAAAGGTAACCATCAAGAAAGTTGCCGGAGCAGCAGGATACGAAGTACAGTATTCTACATCCAAGAAATTTACAAAGAAGACTACAAAGTCTAAGACAACAAAGAAGACAAGCTACACCGTAAAGAGCCTGAAGGATAAGACTACTTACTATGTTCGTGTTCGTGCTTACAAGCTGGACAAGAATGGTAAGAAAGTATATTCCAAGTGGACATCTACAACAAAAGTTAAAACAAAATAGTTTTTATGAAATGTGAGTTTACCATAGGAGTCAGGAAATACTGACTCCTATATCTTGACAATAGGGGATATATTTTGAAAAAAGTAAGAGAAGAAGCCGTGAAAATGTTCATGGTATTGATGTTTACATTATTGCCACTGTACTATTCGGATAATTACTATAATATTTTAAACGATAAAAGGGATATTTATTGGCTGTTTTCGCGGATTTTATTTGTAGTTATTGCAGTCAGTTTGTGCATCAGTCTGATGCTTGTGATTAAAAACCATCAATTTTCAAAAAATATGAGGACACAGCTTCAAAAAATCAGCGCACTGGATGTTGTGATGCTGCTATTTGGCATACTTGCAATTGTGTCAACGGTATATAGTGCCGACATCGGAAATTCCATCTCCGGAGAAAATGCGTGGGATGTGGGAACACAGATGATTGTCTGTAGTGTTATTGTTTATTTTATCATTTCCAGATGCTACAGCGGAAAGGGAGATCTCTGGGTATATCTGTATTTCGGAACCGCCGCAGTGCTTGCAATCGGTATCATAGACCGGCTGGGGTATGATTTCCTCATCATGCACGATGAGATTCCGCTGCAGTACAACATATTTATTTCTACTATAGGTAATGTAAACTTCTGGGCGGGATATTTGTCGATCATTATTCCATTTTTTATGCTGGCATCGCTGTTTACGAAAAACTGGTTTGCACGGTTTTTTATCTATCTGCTTTTGCTTGCGGCATATTTCAGTCTGTTTATCACGCTGACAAATACGACTTACATAGGAATTGGCATTGCAGCATTATTTGTTGTATGGTATTCACTCTGCAAAGTCAATCGTCTGAAAAATCTTGCGATCAATGGAATTTTGTTTGCGATAGCCGGTGGAATTGCAGAAGTTTTGTGGAAACATCCGTGCACTCCGCGTGCAATTGATACCGACAGTGTGTCCAAGCTGCTTTTGGCACACCGTCTGTATCTGGTTCCGGGGATTTTTGGAATGGTAATCATTTTGCTGTTCCTGCTGGGGACGGTTTTTCCGGAAAAAATACGGACAAAGATTGATACATGTGTGGAGCGTGTGTTCAGTAAAGTATGGATCTGGCTGATCATAGTCGGAGTTATCGGTGTGGTATTCTATGTGATCTACAATTACAATCTGAAATTATTTAATTTCCGTGGTTCCATCTGGTATTTCTCCTTTATGGGATTTTGCGATGGCACGCTCTGGCAGAAACTTATGGGTGTCGGACCGGCACTTTTGGATACAGTTACACAGGCACAGATTGCGAAAGCCGACTTTTATGTAGAGTGGAACTGGCTGTATTGTACTGCTCACAACGATCTGTTGGAATATCTGGTTACCATGGGGGTATTTGGCGCAGCATGCAGGCTCCTGATGTATGTTCTCCCATTTGTGATGTACACGAAAGGCAAAGAACGAAAACCGGAAAAGGCAGCAGTTCTTGCAGCACTGGTTGGATATCTGGGGCAGGGCTTGTTTACCGGACCTTATATTCTGACCTATGTACTTTACACCATTTTCCTGGGTGTGCTGGGCGCATATTATCGCATGGGAAAAGAAAAAGGAGCAGAAGCATGAGTATTCGGCAATATTGGTTTGTGCTCTGGGAACTGACCAAAAGAGAATTGAAACGAAAATATGCCAGAAGTTTTCTGGGGATTCTGTGGAGCTGTGTGTATCCGTTGATGCGTATGGCATTGGTTGTGGTATTGTTCTCGACCATTTTTAATAAAGGAATTGATAAGTATCCGGCGTATTATTTCGTGGGATTTCTTATGTTTGAGTTTTTTGCGACGGCGACACAGACGTCGCTTACTACGTTGAAAGATAACAGGAATCTGCTGATAAAGTCGAAGCTGCCGCGGGAATTGTTTGTGTTGTCCCGTGTGCTGACGGCATTTGTGAATTTCCTGCTGGGGTGTATACCGTTTGCACTGGTGCTGGCATGTTATCGGGCAAATGTGACGGTGTATTATCTGATGATTCCAGTGGTACTGATTTTGTTATTGATTTTCACAACTGGCGTTTCATATCTGGTGTCGATCTGGTTCGTGTTTCAGCGGGATGCCAGAAATATATATTCTAATTTTATGTTTATTTTACGTTTTTTTGTGGCGATGTTTTACTCCATAGACTGGATGTCGGATGGTGTGCGCTGGGTGATCGAACGCAATCCACTGTATGTATTTATTTACGTGATGCGGCAGTGCGTGGTGTATGGACAAAGACCGGAAGCGGTGTATATCGGCCGGATGTTTGGATGGACGATTGCAATGTTTCTGGTTGGAGTTTTGGTATTTCGAAAATGTGAAAATGAAGTGGTGGAGAGATTATAGTGCAGAGCAGGATAGAGAGACTGAAGCAAAACTGGTTTGTGATTGATCAGTTGGTGAAGCGGGATAAAAGAAGAAGTTTATCGTCGACTTTTATGGGAGAATTATGGGAAGTGATCAATCCGCTTATTAATATGATAGTTATGGTTCTTATATTTGGAAAAATGTTAGGAACTGGAATTGCGGGCGGATTCCCGTTGTATGTTCTGACGGGGACAACCATTTATGGGTTGTTTACATCAGGGACAACTTTATGTTTAAATGCATTGTTTGGGAACAAAAACTTTTTAATAAAAACACGGTTAAGTAAAAATATTTACATTCTTGAAAAAATTTTTGTGGCTTTCCGCAATTTTCTGTTTTCTCTGATGATTTATGCATTTGTACTTGCGCTTTACCGGATTCCGCCGAGTGTGACATGGCTGTTATTTATCCCCGATATTTTGCTATTGCTTGTCATGATGACAGGAATTGGAAAGATACTTGCAGTTATTAATGTAACCTTTGCGGATATTACATATTTTTATAAAATTTTTACCCTTTTTCTAATGTATTCATCTGCTATTTTTTATCATATAACCCGGTTATCGCCAACGATGCAAAACTTTATGCTGATAAATCCACTTTATATTGTTATCACAATTGCCCGGAAATGTATGATGGAGTGTGCATTTCCGGACTGGAAGATGTGGGTGATCCTGGGACTATATGCAGCCGGATGTTATCTGGCCGGTACAGTTTATTTTAATAAAAAAATAGAAAATATTGTCGCAAAGCTGTAAGAACAATAAAGGAGTAAAAGGGAATATGAAAAATATTTTATTGGATACAATCAACGATAATACCAATCTGGGACAGATATTATCAACATATGCACTTTATAAAACAATTGAAAAATTGGGAGATTATTTTGTTGTATATGATGACAAAAAATGTGGACAGACAAAAATATCGGAATATATAGAATCTTATTGCTGTAAATTGTCGGAAAGTCATGCATATGGTACGGAACAGGAATTTAGGGATCAGCTTCATGCTGTTGTGACAGGAAGTACAAAGAGATGGGAATATGGTAAACAGGAAACCATAGAGTCGTGTTTTTTTAGTCAGGAAAAAGATACTGTAAAAAGGATTGCATATGCTCCAAGTTTTGGCAGGAAATGTGAATTTCCGCTGGGACCGAAAAATGCAGTCTTTTTTGCGTTACAGAGATTTAACGGAATTGCAGCAGCAGACCGGAATACGTTGGAAATCCTGAATATGGAATTTGGCATGTCTGCGGAAAAAGTATGTCATCCGGTGTTGTTATTGGAAAAATATCCGTATTTGGATGCATATGGAGTTGATGGTTTATTTATTTCCACTTTTTTTGAAAAAAGAGATAACCAAAAACAAAAAGTGGCAGAAATGGCAGAAGAAACATTAAAGTACCGTGTGATTGATTATTCAAAAGATCAGACCAATAGAAATGACAAATCAGTAGATGAATATCTTAGGGCGATTGAAAAAAGTTCACTGATCATAACAGATTCCGCAGTGATCTGCCATTTGGCAATTGTATATAAAAAGCCATTTATCGCAGTTGTATCGAGACAGGAGAATGATGCATATGAATGTTTGTCTACATTAGACGAATTAGGCTTGATGGAGCGTGTGATTTATATAGAGGATGATGTGAGGGAAAAGAAATATCTTTGCAGAAAACCAATCAGATACGGTATGGTCGATAGTAAATTAGATGTGTTTCGGATGAAATCCGTACAGTGGCTGAAAGAGAAATTGATGTAGCAGGAGAAGAAAAATGGATAAGATCATAAAATTACAAAATCTTTTATTTCCAAAACAGGATTTAGAGCAGCATTGGTGGATGTTTTACCGGGGAGATAAATTTTCACATAACGTACTGGAGTCAGCATATTGTCTGGAAGAAGAGGAACATGCGGAGTTTTTTACATACTTTAATGCGTTTTCAATTGAAAAATGGAAGTTGTATACAAATATAAAACAGCCAGCCCTGCGGTTGACTGCGCGGGGAAAGTTTGGCATCCAGTTGTTTGGTCATTATATGAATGGAAATGCAATTGAAAAGGAAGTTATTTCTGAAAATTATTATGAACTTTCAGAAAAAGAAACAATCCTATTATCCATTCCAATGGATACAAAATGTCAGGTTGTTTCCTTTCAGATTTTTGCATATGATGATGTATTTATATATGAGGGTGGATATGTAGCTGAGATAAATGTAGACCAGTTCAATGAAGTCAATCTTTCCCTTGTAACCGTTACCTTTAAAAAAGAAGATTTTATTACCAGAAATTTAAGATTACTGGAAAATGAAATTATTTATTCAGATGAAGAACTTGCAGATCATATCTTTGTGAGAGTAATTGATAACGGAAGAACGCTGAATGAAAATGAATGGAACAGTGAAAAAATCCATATTTATAAGAATCCAAATGTTGGTGGATCAGGTGGTTATACCAGAGGAATGATCGAGACACTCAAAGATGAGAAGTTTGTGGCAACACATGCACTTCTTATGGATGATGATGTAAAAATTCTTCCAGAGAGTCTTATCCGGACATACAACATATTGTGCTGTGTGAAATCAGAGTACAAAGAACATTTTATCAGTGGCGCGATGTTGTACTATGAGCGAATGAATGTCCAGCACGAAGACGTGGGATTTGTCAGCGAGGATGGAACCTTTGGACCGCGAAAGCCGTCTATGGAGATGCATCTGGCAAATTCAGTTATTTTAAATGAAAAGATCTATCAGGATCAGCCGAATAATTATGCAGGATGGTGGTATTGCTGCATTCCACGAACAAAGTTGAGTTTAGAACGGTTAGCGTTACCATTATTTATCCGTGGTGATGACGTGGAGTTTTCTATTGCTAATCATGCAAAATTTATTACAATGAATGGAATCTGTATATGGCATATGGGGTTTGTCACTAAATTTAATATGCCAATGGAGTTTTATCAGGTTCATAGGAACAGTCTGATTATTCAGGCAACCAGTGATGTTACACCAGACGTGGATTATGTAGAAAGAATCAAAAACATATTTGACAAAGAGCTTGGTCGATACAATTATGTTGGTTGTGATTTGTTATTGGATGCAATAGAGGATTTCTTAAAAGGTCCAGAATTTATTATGAAGCCAGAAGGTGAAATGATAATGAAAAAGCAAGCTGCAAGGGTACAGCCATTAGTTGATGTTCGCCAGAATTTTCCAAAGATCAAAGTGGATTATAATGATATCTATCAGTTTTATAAGGGTAAAATTTTTTCAGAACACAAGATGAAAAGATATATGAAGACGCATAATTGGCAGCTTCTGCCTAAATTTATGATGAATCATGAGCCGGCTGTTGTGGCGTATGACTGGTTTGATATACCTGAGAAGCAATACAGGCATGATGTAGTATTAGCAGTAAATCCACATAATCAGACAGGTGTATTGAGGTATCGTTCAAGGAAAGAATATCTTCGATTAATGAAGCGGTATCGGAAGATTAAGAGGGATTATAGAAGAGAGTTACAGGAGGTAACCCAAAAATATCAGAATGCAAAGAATCAGATTACAGGAGTTGAATTTTGGGAGAGTTATCTCAATAAATAGGAGTACAAAATTATGAGTGGAGTTTCAAATAAAAAAGAGCATTATGATGTCGGAATATTTGGGGTATGGAGTGGTTGCAATTACGGAAGTATTGCAACTTATTATGCGTTGAACCAAGTAGTTACATCTATGGGGAAATCGGTACTTATGATTGATAAACCGGTTTTAAGAGCTGATGATGCAGAATTAAAGGAAACACATTCCCGAAGATTTGGACAGGAACATTATAATATAAGTAAACAATATAAATTAGGGGAACTGCATGAATTAAATAATTTATGTGATACTTTTATAATTGGGTCGGATCAGGTTTGGAATTATGGGATAAGTAAAAATTTTGGAAAAGCGTTTTATCTTGACTTTGCTGCTGAAGAAAAAAAGAAGATTGCATATGCTATATCATTTGGTCATAGTATTGATTTTGCTCCGGTAGATGAGCGTTTTATAATTTCTGAATATATGAGTTTTTTTGATGGAATTGGAACAAGAGAGGCAGATGGAGTACGTTTATGTAAAGAAGATTATGGGATAAAAGCAGAACAGGTGCTTGATCCTGTATTTCTTGCAGATCCAAAGATTTATGATGCATTAATAGAAAAATCTTCGCAGAAAGAAGAAGGAGAATTTATAGTATCATATATTTTGGATCCTACTCCAGAAAAAAGAGAGGCTATTTTGCATTTACAGAAAGAATTTGGAAATGTAAAAGTAATTAATTTGCTGGATGGACTGCCATGGCTTTTTGAAAAAAATAAGAAATTAATGGATCTTCCAAATTGCATAGAAAATTTGCAGGTGGAAGACTGGTTATATTATTTGAAAAATGCAAAATTTATTTTAACGGATTCATGTCATGGTGCTTCTTTTGCACTTATTTTTAAAAAAAATTTTATTGCGATGGCAAATAAAAGAAGAGGGTTTTCAAGATTTACATCGTTAGCCCAATTATTTAAATTTGAGGATCATTTAATTACAAATCCAAAGGATGTTTTGACAAATCCACAATTATTAGAATCCATTAATTATGATGTTGTAGAGAATATAATGGAGGTAGAACGAAAACGTTGTTACAAATGGTTATATGATGTAATCAATTTACCTAAAAAAAATGAGATAGAGTTGAAAGAAAGGAATATTATCGGAAAGGTAAATTTAATAAATAAGAATATCATTCCAAAACCAGCAGATGGAACTTGCGATGAAAAAACGGTATTAAAGATTGTTAATGATAAAAATTGTTCTGGATGTGGAGCATGTGAGACGTTATGTCCGAAAAATGCAATAAAATTATGCAAGAATACAGAGGGATTTTGGGTTCCAAATGTAAATAGAAACAAATGTATTAATTGTGGCTTATGTTTAAAGAAGTGTACTTCACAGAATCCAACATATAACAATAATATAGCTCCAAAATGTTATGCGATGATGGCATCTGATGAAATAAGGAAAATAAGTTCATCAGGAGGAATGTTTACAGTAGCAGCAGAATATATTTTAGAACAAGGGGGATATGTTTGTGGAGCTGCTTATAAAAAAGATTTTACAGTTGAGCATATTATCATAAACGACAAAAATGAATTGGGACGTTTACGTGGCTCGAAATATATACAAAGCTATGCAAGTAGAATTTTTTCTGACATTAAAGAATTGTTAAAAAATGGTAAATTGGTTTTATTTACAGGTATGCCTTGTCAAATTGCGGGACTGTATTCTTATTTAGGGAAAAATTATGACACATTATATACAATGGATTTATTATGTCATGGAATCACTTCGTTTAAGGTGTTTGAAAAGTATCATAAAGATATATTGAACGGGAAACAACTAAAAAGATTGGAGTTTAAGGAAAAAGAACCGTGGGGGTGGCATGCGGGTGTAAATGCATATTTTACAGATGAGACAAAGTATTCAAAACCATTGGAATCAGATCTGTATTTCATTGCATATTTAAAATCTATTGCAAAAAATACAACGTGTGAAAAGTGTGCATCTAATAAACTTCCTCGACAGGGAGATTTGACAATTGGAGATTTTTGGGGGATTGCAAGATACGATGAGGAAGTTTATGACAAGAAAGGAACATCCGTTGTTTTAATAAATAATCAGAAAGCGGAGAAATTCTTTGAAAAGTTAAAGCCAAGAATGGAGAAAGTAAAGGAGGAACCATTATCGGTTGCAATTAGTGGAAATCATATTATTCAAAAACCATATCGTCTTCATAAGAACCGGAATGACTTCTTTAAATACTTTGATAAATTAGATTTTAAATCATTAACGTTAGGATGTTATCATAATGAATTGTATAAATATGTTAAATTAGAGTTATTAAAGGTTCTTCCAGAGGAATTACATGAGTATTTTTATCTTGCAAAAACAGCAGCAGAAAAAAGTAAGGGACGAAAGATTGTAACTTGGATTGAATCAGAAAAATTTGAAAAAGTCCTAAAAGATTTTTTTGGTTTGAAAGTTTCGTATTCTGTTGCAAAGACAGCAGGCAGAGTAAATAATGAAACAATATATCCATTTTCAAATCTGAAAGGACATAGTGGCGAAATTTATGTGGTAGCATTGGATCCTAAAAAAGCTTCTGAAACATATAAAATCTTACAGGAATATGGATATAATGAGATTGAAGATTTTATTTGTCGTTTTCCTAATCCAATTGTGATAAAGGATTATGATTGTGCAATGGGAAGGTATGAAGATGCATATGGAAATACAATTGAGGGATACACAGGGAAAATTAAAAGTGTAATTTTCAGAGGATGTAATAATCATATTATTATCGGGGATAAAGTTACAGGGGTACAAAATCTTACTTTTGATTTGACAGCAAATGCTTATATTGAAATTGAACGTGAAAATAGAATTAATGCAGAAAATCGTTTTGTGACAAGAGGATTTAATGGAAAATCAGAAGTTATTGTTAAAAGAAACTGTCGTTTAACAAACGTTTTGTATAGACTATATAATAGTGAGTATACTTCATCTATTCACATTGGTGAAGAATGTACCTTTGAAAGTAATATTGAATTACATGCAAATTCTGGAAAGAAAATCATAATTGGAAGAGACTGTATGTTTTCACATGATATAGATATGTGGGCAGGGGATGGTCATTCTATTTTTGATGTTACAACCGGCCAAAATATAAATTCTGTTTATGAAAAGCAGTTGCCACATCGTAACGCTATTATAATTGGCGAACATGTATGGGTTGGAAAAGGTGCATTTATTATGCATGGAACTAATATTGGAACAGGTAGTCTTATTGGCGCAAAAAGTGTAGTAAAAGGACAGTTTCCTAATAACTGTACAATCAGTGGTAATCCGGCGAGGTTAGTACGTAAGAATTGTGCATGGAGTAGGATAATGACTACAGAATCAATCACAGATTGTGGAAAATCAGAATACTATGCAATGACGCGGGAAGATAAAATAACAAAGAGAAAAGTTTTAATATTAGGTGGAACTGGTAGAATGTCATCAAAACTTACGGCGTTGTGTATTGCTAATGGAGATGATGTAACAATTGCGGTACGAGGAAAGCACAAGATTGAAGATGAATTTGCATCAGTTAAAAAATTACTATTTGATAGATTAAATGAAGAACAAACAAAAAATGCTTTAAAGGGCGATTTTTATGATGTTATTTTTGATTGTTCTGCATTTGTTCCGCAAAGTGTTGATTGGGTATTAGCAAATGTGAAAACAAATAGATACATATATGTCTCTTCGTTTGGCGTTTACGTAGAAAGAAAATGTACAGGATGTAATGTAAATGAAGATGATTTGCCTCTACTGAATAAAAAATTTGAAAGTAATATTAAATTTGGTAGTAAAGGATGGTATTCAAAAGGAAAATATAATGCCGAAGTATTATTATCTAATAAGTATTCAAATATAAATTATGCAATTGTTCGTATTCCATTTGTAATGTCAGAGAAGGATGATTTTAATGATGATTTTGCAAATAGAATTTTAAAATATGTTTCAGCTATAATTAATGAAGAAGCAATCAATGAAACAAATCTCGAAAGTCAATTTAATTTTGTTGAGAGTTCGGATGAAGCACAATTTCTTTATTATTTGTCAAAAAATAATTTTAAAGGGGTTGTAAATTTTGCTTCACAGGGAAGTATTTCGATGAAAGAAGTCATTGAATATGTGGAAGAACAAACAGGCATAAAAGCAAGATACAATGATAATGCAGAACCATTTCCTTTTACAAAACATCCAGAGCTTACTATGGACCTGTCAAAATGTGATTTGTTAAAATACACACCTATGAAATTAGACGATTGGTTGCCTAAAAAAATTGATAGATATATTGAATATTGTAAGAAGAATTAGCAAAGATTTGATTTCATAATATAGTTTTGAGGCAAGTAATGCAATCAAAGCAGAGGATAGTTGTATAAAAGGATTGAGATAATAATAAAAATCAATGGAAAGGAAAGATAATTATTTTTAATTGTCTAATAAAAAATATGAAAAATACAACATTAGACATTTTAGGGTGTTGCGTATTAAGAGATACTTTTAGTTTGCATGAAGGAGATGGTGGATATGTAATTAAGAAATATGTACAAATACCAAGTCCTGTTTCAGTAGTTACCAAGTCGCCACGTTATCAAATTGGTGAAGAAATAAAAAGTGATCTTTTTGAGGGAAAAGCTAACTTCATCAAAAAATGTCAAATACTTGAATTAAACAAACAGGTATTTGAATATTTTGATGGAGGAAAATCTGATTATTTTATTATGGATTGTGCTGAAGCCAGAAAGAGCCTGTTATATTTTCCTCAAACTGAAGGTTATTTTACCGAAAGCTACAAAGATTTATTGCTAAAGTATATTAAAAGTGGCATAGTTCCAAAAGATTATAATATTATTGATATATTAGATCTGGATAAAAAGGAACTATATGGATATTTAAAAGAATATTGTGAAAAAATACTCACTCTATATGACCGGCAGCATATTATTTTATTTGAAATTAAAGCAGTAGAATTTCAGACAGATGGAAATAGAATGGATGTATCTCCAGCAAAACATGAGGTGGCAACAGCATTTAATGATCGGATGAAATTGTGTTTTGATTATGTTAAAGAATATTTAAAAGGCTGCCATATTATTGAATTCCCGGATAATGTTGTAGGAGATATTAACCATAAATGGGGGAGAGCGCTTTTACACTATGTTCAAGAGTATTATGATTATGCATTGAAGGCGGTAGATATCATTACGCAGAATACAGATGGCAATGTAGATGAAAAGGTAGCACTTGAACAATTAAAAGTATCTTATGAAAAAATATTACAAAATAAATATGGGGAAATTTTACGAAAAACACTTGAATCAAACAGGAGTGAAAAGCAAGTAGCGGATAGGATGCTCAACTACGAGAAATATTTTAAACGACTGCTGATGGAAGGCAACAGAGAAAGAATAAGACAGTTTTTAGAAAAAAATAATATCAGGGAATGTGCTCTTTATGGCAGGTCACAAATAACTGATGTATATATTTCCTGGTTTAAAAAATGGAAAATCAACATATTGTATATTGTAGAAAATTATACAAAACATTCACGATGGGAGGGCATTCCACTTGTACGACGTGATGATATAAATTTGCTGATATGCCGAAATATGATTATATGTGATGTTAATGACGAGGCAGTAGAGAGGAAACTGCGTAATTTTGGATATAAAGGGACAATTTTAAGTTACAAACAATTAATTTGATAGTTGGGGTGATAAAAATTAGCATACAAAATAATGTACTTTTAACAATTGTTGTTCCGGCTTACAATGTGCAGCCATACATTCAACAATGTTTAGACAGTCTGATCGGACAAACGATAAATGATTTTAAGGTCATAATCATAGACGATGGATCGACAGACGGCACGGCCGATATATGTAAACAGTATGTCTCAAAAGCAAATGGACGTATGACATATGTATATCAGGAAAACAAAGGCTTAGGAGCTGCCAGAAATATAGGATTAAATCTTGTAGATACACCATATGTCTGTTTTCTGGATAGTGATGACTGGCAGGATATACGATTTGTGGAAAAAGTGAAGGATTGTCTGGATTGTCTGGATTTTGTCCCGGACATGATATTCACATTGCCCAAATGCTATAATGAGGCTTCTCATCTCTTAGAAGACTGGATGGACAAGCCATTATACGAGAAAATTTTTGAAGTGCAGTCTGGAAATGCATTTAAGAATCTGTACGCGCAAAAGTGTCCGGAACTTTATTTGTTAGAGGTAAACGCGAATCGCAAAATTTACCGGACAGAATTTTTGAGGGAGTGTGCGTTTTCTTTCCCGGAAGGTGTGAAATGGGAAGATATTCGACCGCATGTGCAATTGGTTCATCTGGCAAAAAGCATTGTCGCATTGCCGAATACTGGATTTATTTACCGGACAAATAATACCGGGCAGATAACCGCCGGGCGTGGAATTGGAAGATTAGATATCTTAAGTGTTTTTGCGGATGTATTGGATGTTGTGGGAAAAAATGAGTTCGGGAAAAACGAACAGGCGGCTGTCTTAAATATGATCTTTAATTATGCTTTGTGGATGATAGATATGACAAATATGGAGTATATTCATCCTCTTTTAGAAGGGTTACATAAAATATTTGCTGAAATTCCAGAAGAAATGATATCTGCATATAGTGGGGAGTTTCAATTGGAGCAGAGCGAAAAAGATAAGCGCATGGGATTACTGGAGTGTTTAAGGGGCGATACTTATTTTCAGTTAATCAATTACGAAGATAGAAAAAATTTGTATCGGTATTGGTCAATCCATGGAGGAAGAAAGAAGAATATAATTAGTGGTGGAATTCAGTGTATAAAAGACAGTGGATTTAAATATACTGCAAAATTATTACTTAAAAAAATTCGCTATAAGGGGTTCTAAGGTATGGAGGAGTTGGAATTATTTTTGGCATCCCATTTGGATATTTGCAATGTTGCAGTGTTAATGGGAAACTGTGGGCTGGAAAGGCTCGAAGAAATTTTCAAATACACGAAACTAAAAAGATGTTATATTGTGTGTTCCTTAGCAGAGAAAGATATAGGGACTCTGGAAGATAGAATACAAAATGATGCAGCGCATGAATTATTTGAATTGCCTCAGGAACTTAAATTTGTGCCCTATTATAAATTTCAGGGAATGGATGAAGCATGGGCATTTTGTGCAATTAATTGTATCAGTGAAGCACTGTTACCGATTTTGAAATTTCATCCAAAGTATCTGACAGGTTCTGTTACAGAGGAAAAAATAAGTGCATTCCGTATATGGGAACAGTGTAAGGAATTTTGTGAGGAAGTCAATCTGAAAATATGGCGGAAAGACAAGAAGCCACAAATGCTTGACTGGAAGAAAGACAGGCAGTCGGCGATCGAACTTAGTGTCATTTTTCCGGTATATAATGTTGCTCCGTATATAGAAAAATGTCTGAAAAGTGTTACGGCATGGAAAGCGGATTACGTGGAATTTATTTTCGTCAGTGATGGCTCGAAAGATGAATCGGTTGCTATTATCAAAAGATGGATGGAACAGGATGCACGTATCCGGCTGATTGAAAAAGAAAATGGTGGTTGTGCGTCGGCGCGTCAGGCTGGTTTGGAAAATGCATCGGGCAGATACATAGGTTTTATCGATCCGGATGATTTCGTGGACGAGAATATGTACCGGAAATTGTTAAAAGTAGCATTGTGTGGCAATTTTGATATTAGCCTGTGCGGATACAATGAATATTATGAAAACACAGGAAAAGTAAAACCGGCTGAGGATTCATTATGGTATCCATATTTAGATGGATGTTATGATGAACAAAAAATAATGGGACTGATTACTTATTGCCGGGTGGCAATTTGGCGTGGAATTTACCGTAAAGAATTTCTTGAAAAAAATAATATAAGGTTTTATACGGATTTAAAGAGGTTTGATGATCTGCCGTTTAAGGTAGAAACATTTGCATATGCAAAATCTGTCGTAATGATCCCGGAGTATCTGTATTATTACCGTTTAGAAAGAGAAGGGCAGGATGTTGCAGCAGATGATGAGCGGTTATATGTTCATTTTGATATATTTGAACATCTGAATCAGTCTATTGGAAGTACGAAAGACCAGAGATTAATTGATAATTTACAGATGTGCAAGATCCAGACACACAGATACGCGCTTTCTAAAATTAAGGAAGAATACAAAGAAGAGTATTTGAGACGTGCACGGGCTGATCTGAATGCATTATGTGATACGGGACGTACTTATAAAATCGCAAACATGATGCTGGGAAGTGAAGTCGCAGATGCATATCGAAAAATAATGCAAGAGTAAAGGAGAAGGAACATGAAGTACGATTATTTAGTAGTAGGATCCGGTCTGTTCGGATCTGTATTTGCCAGACAGGCAGCCGATGCCGGAAAGAAAGTGTTTGTAATAGACAAGCGTCCAAACATTGCCGGAAATGTTTACACAGAAAAAGTAGAGGGCATCAATTTCCACAAATACGGTGCCCATATTTTTCATACAAACAACACAGAGGTATGGAATTATGTAAACCGTTTTGCAACGTTCAACCGGTTTACGAATTCACCGGTTGCAAACTACAAAGGGGAATTGTATTCCATGCCTTTTAATATGTATACCTTCAACAAGATGTGGGGTGTAGTCACACCGGAGGAGGCGGCTGCCAAAATTGAGGAGCAGAAGAAGGAGATCACCGGAGAACCGCAAAATCTGGAAGAACAGGCAATTTCCCTTGTGGGGCGTGATATCTACGAAAAACTGGTGAAAGGCTATACCGAAAAACAGTGGGGGCGTGACTGCAAAGAGCTTCCGGCATTCATTATCAGGCGTCTTCCGGTCCGGCTTACATTTGATAATAATTATTTCAATGCATTGTATCAGGGAATTCCGATCGGTGGTTACACAAAACTGGTAGAGAATTTGCTGGAAGGTATTGAAGTCCGGTTAAACGAGGACTATCTGGAAGATAAGGAAAAATGGAATGCGATGGCGGAAAAAGTTGTTTATACCGGAGCCATCGATGCCTATTTTGACTATACGTTGGGAAATCTGGAATACCGTTCGGTACGTTTTGAAAATGAGATTCTTGATATGCCGAACTTTCAGGGGAATGCGGCGGTAAATTATACAGATCGTGAGACTCCGTGGACAAGGATCATTGAACACAAATGGTTTGAGTTCGGAAAAGATGAAAATGGAAATGACTTGCCAAAGACCATTATCAGTAAGGAATATTCTTCGGAGTGGAAGCCGGGGGATGAGCCATATTACCCGGTTAATGATAAGAAGAACGGGGAACTTTACCAAAAGTATAAAGCGCTGGCAGAGAAAGAGGAAAATATCATTTTTGGAGGTCGCTTAGGGGAATACAAATATTATGATATGGATGCCGTGATTGCAAGTGCTCTGGAATGTGCCAGAAATCAAATGTATTGATTAAAAGCGCAGGAATCTGCAAAAGTAACTAATAGAGATTGGATAACATACAAAACTATGCTATAATTCTATTGAATAAAAGCGCAGGAATCTGCAAAAGTAACCAATAGAAGGAGGCGCATTGTATGGAAATTAAGAGAAATATATATTTGAATAAGCTCATCAGCAAGAAACACAACGGATTGATTAAGGTGGTAACCGGGATTCGGCGTTGTGGAAAATCATATCTGCTTTTTAATCTGTTTAAAGATCATCTGCTGGCAGAGGGAGTGAATCCGCGGCATATTATAGAAATTGCCTTTGACTCTTTTGAAAATAAGAAATTTCGTGATCCGGATGTTTTGTATCCGTATATGAAAGAACAGATTCAGGATGAGGATATGTATTATGTTTTGTTGGATGAGGTTCAGCTTCTGGATGAATTTGAAGCTGTGCTTAACAGTCTGATCCGTATGAAAAATGTGGATATTTATGTGACAGGAAGCAATGCACATTTTCTTTCCAAGGATGTAATTACGGAATTTCGCGGCAGGGGGGATGAAGTTCATATGTACCCGCTCAGTTTCGCAGAGTTTATGTCTGTTTATCCGGGAACAAAGGAAAATGGCTGGCGGGAGTATGTGGTATATGGAGGGCTTCCGCTTGTCCTGAATTTTAAAACGCCGGAAGAAAAAATTACATTTTTAAAGGCGCTGTTCGAGGAAACTTATATTTCAGATATTGTAGGCAGACATAAAATCCGGAACCGTGCGGAATTGGAGGAACTGTTAAATATTCTTTCTTCTGCCATCGGTTCACTCACAAATCCGACAAAGCTGTCAGCGGCGTTTAAGAGCATGAAGCAGAAGAGTATCAGTGCCGGTACAATCAAAAATTACATTGATTATCTGTGTGATTCCTTCTTGATTGACAGTGCAATACGGTATGATATCAAAGGGAAAAAATATATTGATACACCCGTAAAATATTATTTTACGGATATGGGACTTCGCAATGCACGGCTCAATTTCCGCCAGTTGGAAGAAACGCATACTATGGAAAACGTTATTTTTAACGAATTAAAACTCCGGGGATTCAATGTCGATGTGGGAGTTATTGAAATTAACAGTACCAATGAAAAGGGAAACAGTGTGCGCAAGCAGCTGGAAATTGATTTTGTCTGCAACAAAGGATCAAAGCGTTACTATATTCAGTCGGCTTATGCGATGCCTGATCAGGCAAAGATGGAACAGGAACAACGTTCTTTGATGCTGACAGGGGATGCCTTCAAAAAAATCATTATTACGAAGGATTCGCCGGGGCCTTACTATAATGAGGACGGGGTTCTTGTTATGAATATCTTCGATTTTCTGCTTGATGAGAATATGCTCAATTATTGATATATAAACATTGAAAAAGTTTAAGAGGCAGTAATCATGAAAAACGAAGTGAAAATTGCATTGAATATCTGCACATTCCAGCGTGAAGAATTTATTCACAGAAATCTGTCACTTTTGCAGGCATCGGATTTTTTCAATCCGGACAACCCGCAGTATTACGGAAGGCTTCATATTTTTGTGGTGGACAATGGCAGCAGTTTGCAATTGCCGGAGAGTCCGTATGTGCATTGTATTTATAACAGGAATACAGGAGGTTCCGGTGGATTTCAGAGAGGAATTGAGGAGATCCGTAAACGAAATGAGGGATTTACCCATGTCATTTTTATGGATGATGATGTTGCCTTTGACATCAGCAGCTTTTACCTGCTGTTTGATTTTTTATCCGGGGTCGGGGAGGCGGACAGGAACCGCCCGGTAGCGGGACGCATGTTTTGCATGGATGATCCATATATCCAGTACACGGCGGCAGAGAAGTGGAACCGGGGAATAGTTTCGCATGTGGAGTTCATGCGCGATGTCCGGAAGATGGAATACACACAGGGCAGAGTGATCTACGACGCGGATGCGGATTACGGTGGCTGGTGGTTTTGCTGTTTTCCATATGTATTTGTACAGGAAAATGATGTGCTTCCGTTTTTCATCCACTGTGATGATGTGGAATATGGTCTGCGATGCGGAAAAAAGCCAATCATTATTGAAGGAGTGCAGGTGTGGCATGAAACATACGACAAGCGGATGACACCTCTCATGCAGTATTATGACATGCGAAACCCGCTGTTTGTGAATCAGCTCTATGGGTTTTTGCCGGAGCCTTTGCAGCTTTTGCAGCAGTGGAAGGATAAGATGACGGCATTTCATGTAAAAGGAGACTGGCTTTCGGAGTATTATGTGATCCTTGCAATGAATGATTTCCTAAAAGGCATGGGGTGGTTGAAGCGGATTGATGCGGGGAAGTATCACAAAAAACTGCAGAAGGCAAAAAGCTGCAGGGTAAAGAATGCGATATGCTGGCGGCTTGTGGAGCACCGGGCGAAAAAGAAATTCATGGTACACAAAAACAACTGCTCCGGTTAATCGGGGCAGTTGTGTGAAATGCTGTATTATTTACAGATCTCCGTATCTGCGTCTATATTCAGCAAGTTTGGCATCCTGGTCAGCAAGTTTGGCATTCTGGTCAGCAAGTCGGGCATCTCGGTCAGCAATCTCGGAATCCTTTTTGGAACAGGCTCTTTTCAGCGCATCGCGTTCATGGATAACCTCGAATAATTCATCGGTTGGAAGTTTCAGTACAGGTTCTGTCATATTATACACCTCCTGACATAAATTTCTGTTACGGTAAGAAATGCGGAGCATGGACTTTTGCAAAAGCATTAAAATAAGTTTTTTGTCAGTTTCCGTTAAAAATCCCTCTGCAATTTCCTGATCTAAGATAAGTATAGTTTCCTGCAGAAAAGAAGTCAATTCTTCTTTGGATTTCTGTACTTTTTTCTCAAGATCATGTCGTTTATCAGGGGATTTTGCTGACTGCATCTTGCGGTCAGAAGGGATGTGGCGGCGGAACCGGATTGGAAGAAACGGGATGAGCATACACAAATGTTTCTCTTTGATTTCTTCGAGGGTATAGGACTGCACCTTTACGGTTGGAATGCGGTATTCGTGAGTACTGCCATCCTGAAACCGGATCAGACAGCTTAGATAATCCGGGATCTTTTTCGCTCCCTGCAGGAAAAGAACGGCAGAGTTTGGAAATTCGAGCAGAAGCTGCGGATTTTTGGTGTCGGGCCGGTAATTCAGGGACGCATGAACATCATACTCAAACATACGGATCGTGATCATTCCATTGTATGTAATTTCACATTCAAAGTGATAAATATCCGATTCATTTACACAGAATGTGAGGTCAGCCTTAATGGTCGAAATTTCTTTTGTATCCGAGCGTTCTACAGAATACTCTGTGGAAAGTGGAACAACAGAGGAATCTTCGGGATATTTTTTCCCATAGATTTCATAGATGAGCGGAAACAGGAGTTTGGGAGAACTGTAAGTTGCTTTTTTTATAATTAAATCCCAAAGTTGCGTTTCCGTGGAAATTTCTTCAGGCAGCCCGTTGTTACGAATAATTTCTTCAATCTCTTTCGAGTGAAGATGGTAAGTATGGCGTGTATTGGCCATGTAATATCCTCCTATACTGTTGTGTGTATAATATTTGGAAAAATAAAAAGATTGTTGTTTTTATAATACTGAAAAAAGAAAAACAGAATAACAAATAGGTATATGTATCATAACATACGAGTAACGTAGATACAATAATTTGTTTTATAAAATTAAAGATATAGAAGCAGGTAAGTTATAACATTATTTGAAAAGGTTTTTAAGATATGAGAAGTGAAGTATACAGTTTTCTGGTAAACAGGCATCCGGGAATTTCATACCGGTATCATAAGGTACATGATGATGCAACCGGTATGCGCAGAATGTTTTCCTGGGCATATTTGTTGTGGATAAATTTCGCATATTATGTATTGTTCTGTAGATTTCTCGGAAGAATTCCAGAGATGGAAATATATGAAAAACGCAAATTGATGATAAAAACCAGCGAATCCGAAGGACACTGGAAAGATGAGGAGTTTTTTTCCGTAGAGGATTTTGTCAGAAAAATCAAAGATTACGATGTGATCTCATTTGATATTTTTGATACATTGATTTTTCGCCCGTTTTCTTCTCCGACAGATATGTTTTATTTGATTGGAGAAAAATTTGATTTCCTCGATTTTAAGAATTTACGTGTATGGGCAGAATGGGATGCCCGGATGAAATGCAGGCAGAAAAACGGACATATGGAAGTGTCGTTACAGGATATCTGGGAAAATCTGGCAGAAGATACTGGACTGGATGCCATGGAGGGGATGCAGTTGGAGTGCGAAATCGAGGAAAAACTCTGCTATGCAAATCCGTATATGCTGCAGGTATGGAAACGTCTGCAAGAACTGGAAAAGCGCATGATCATTGTTTCGGACATGTATCTTCCACGCTCCTGTATTGAGAGAATACTGCAGAAAGCCGGATATACGGGAGCGGAGCGTATTTACATCTCCAATGAGTATGGAGAGAATAAAGCCGGTGGAGATCTGTTCCACCGTGTGATCCGCGATTTTTCCGGTGCGCGTATTGTACATATCGGTGACAATCCACACAGTGATCAGAAAATGGCAAAGGCGAGCGGGCTGGATATTCTGCCCTATCAGAATGTAAATAAAAATGTGTTACTGTACCGTCCGATGGATATGTCATCGATGATCGGCGGGGCATACCGGGGGCTGGTATCCAATCATTTGTACAATGGATCAGAAAAATTCAGTATAGATTACGAATATGGATATGTGTATGGTGGATTGTTTGTTGTGGGGTATTGCCATTTTATTCATGAATATTATGAACAGCATTATCTCGATCGGTTACTGTTTCTGGCACGGGATGGCGATATTCTCAACAGAGTTTATCAGAAATTATATCCCGATGACCGGACGGTATATGTCTACTGGTCACGGAAAGCGGCCACAAAACTGATGGCAGATGAGGATAAGCACGATTTTTTCCGGAGATTCATTTATCACAAGGTCAATCAAAAGGTTACGATAGGGGAGGCTCTGCGTTCCATGGAATTGGAACAATTGCTTCCGGAACTTTCAGACTGGCAGGAAATATGGGATGTATGGGAACGAAAATCGGGTGCCGGCAGAAAGCAGAAATTTATTGATTTGCGGGCAGAGGATGAGCTGACAGACAAAAATGCATATCTGCTCCGACGGTTTATTGAGGCAAAATGGGAGCGGGTGATGACACATTATGAGGAACAGCAGGTTGCAGCAGAAAAGTATTACCGGGAGATTCTGCATGGATGTGAAAACGTAGCAGCGGTTGATATTGGCTGGGCGGGAAGCGGTGCGCTCGCGCTTTCCCATCTGGTGGAAAAGGTATGGGGCATGGATTGTAAGATCACTGGTATTGTCGCGGGGACAAATACGATTCATAATGCCCAGCCGGATGCGTCCGATCCATTCCTGCAGGATGGCAGGCTGGTGGCCTATCTGTATTCCGGACAGATGAACCGTGATCTGTTGAAAAAGCATGATCCAAATAAGGATTATAATGTGTTCTGGGAACTGTTGCTTTCTTCCCTGACACCTTCGTTTCAGGGATTTCATGATGGAAGATATCAGACAGAAAAGGAAAGCATTTATCTGGAAACGGTGGATATTACACTGGAATTTGGCAAATATGATTTTAATCCGGAGGGAATCCGGGAAATCCAGCGGGGAATTTTGGATTTTGCAGAGCAGTATCTGGAGCATTTTGGAGCATTTCCCTATATGTTCCGCATTAGTGGAAGGGATGCATATGCACCAATGCTTGTGGCTGCAAGTTATAATGAACGTTATCTGAAAGAGATGGAGAAAAGATTTCAACTGGAAATTGCGGTGAACTGATGAAGTGTATTAAAAACGCATAAATATTGAGATTAAAACGAAACTTTTTTGCACATTTTTCTTGAAAAAGGTTTTACTTATTGTTAAAATATGTTATAGTTAAGTAACAAAGTTGTAACAAATCGGAGGAAGTGCATTGAAGTTTAAGTTTACATGGGGCAAAAAGTTGATCGCAGGTATTTTGCTGGCGGCAGTTGTAGTAGGGGGTACTGCAGCACCGGCAGAAGCAGCATCGAAGAATCATACCGCGGTTGTGGCACAGGATAATTACCGGAAAACATTGTGCAAAGGATTTCTGGGAAAGAGTTATGGCAGTGTGGTTGATGGAATCCGCTGTGACTGCAGTGGTTACACGCGGGCAGCCCTGAATCGTCTGGAGAGTAAGGGACGGAAAGGAACCGCACTGAAAAATGTGAGTGTTGGAGCACATTGTACCAGAGACTGGGTAAGCGGATCGAGTATTTCGTATACAACAGGGGTTGCAACAAAGGGTGCGATCCAGTGGAATTCCGGCACAAAGAAGTCTATTGGAAGAAAAAGCAGTGGGAAAAGCCTTTCCCAGTTGGAACTTGGAGATGTAGTTGTTTATGGAAAGGGTGGTTCTTCCTCCCATATAGCCATATATTTCGGAGAATTTTCTTCAATGGAAGCGGTAAAGGATTATCTGGAAGATATTGGGGTTTATGAGAAAGGAACGATTAAGAGATCTGCAGGAGATAAGTACAGTTACAGTGGCCGCACGATTGTGCATAAGTATGGAAACAGTAGGTACTGGCGGATTCATTCTACATGCAGCGGAATTATGATTGACAATGATATTGCAGGAACCAGCAGATACACATCTTCCTTTGGTCAGTGGAAATGGACCTTTGATACGGGAATTGAAGTAGAATAAAAGAACAGATAAAAAGCCCTGCGTTTTCGGAATTTCCGAAAGCGCAGGGCTTTTTTATATGTGCAGATACTTAATCCACCAGTTTATCCAGTTCTTTGATGTATTCGGTTTCGCTTGAGAACTGATGGTTTGCTTTCTTGGCATACAGACCGACCGCTGTCTGGGATTTCTTGATTGCCTGCATGGTTCCGGCTCCGGCGACGCATCCGCCCGGACAAGCCATGCCTTCGAGCAGATAACCCGGATATTTGCCTAATGTGGCAAGCTTTAAAAGCTGACGGCATTCCTTTAATCCTTCGGCATTTGCCACCTTGATCTCCTGTTCCGGATGATCCCGTTTGATGACATCTACGACAGCCTGTGCAACGCCACCGGCAACGGCAAAGTTTCTTCCGTCGGTGGAAGCGTCACTTACACCATCCGGATCTTCTTCCATGTTTTCCAGATCCACATGTTTTGCATCAAAAATACCGGCCATTTCTTCAAAGGTGAGCACGAAATCTACTTCACTGCGGACGCTGCGGCGCATTGCTTCGAGTTTTTTAGCCGCACATGGTCCAATAAAGACAACCTTCGCATTTGGGTTATGCTTTTTGATAAGACGTGCAGTTAATGTCATCGGAGTCAGTGCCATGGAAATACAGTTGGCGTGATCCGGGAATAATTTCTTTGCCATGACAGACCATGCCGGACAGCAGGAAGTTGCCATGAATGGAAGTTCATCCGGCACTTCTTTTAAGAAATCTTCTGCTTCCTGCTTTGCACACAGATCCGCACCGATTGCTACCTCAAAAACGTCTGCAAACCCGAGTTCTTTCATGGCAGCACGCAGCTTGCCAGGGGTAACCTTTGGTCCGAACTGACCGACAAATGCAGGAGCGACAGCTGCATAAACCTTTTCACCGGACTGGATGGCACGGATTGTCTGGAAAATCTGGGATTTGTCAGCAATGGCACCGAACGGGCAGTTTACCAGACACTGACCGCAGGAAACACACTTGTCATAATCGATATTGGCTTTGCCGTTTTCATCTGAAGTAATGGCATCCATACCGCACGCTTTGGCACATGGACGTTCCTGAATGATAATGGCGTTATAGGAGCAGACACTTGCACAGCGGCCGCACTTGATACATTTCTCCTGGTCAATGATAGATCTGCCGGTGGTACGGTCTAAGGAAACCGCTCCTTTCGGGCATACTTCCATACAGGGATGTGCCAGACATCCCTGACAGCCGTCTGTTACATGCACACGTTTTGTGGGACAGGCATTGCAGGCAAATTTAATGACATTAATGAGAGGCGGAGTATAGTAAGTTTCTGCCTGGTCAGCAGCTTCAATGCCATCGGATACCGGGGCATGCTCTGCTGCACTGCGGTTTGGCAGACCCATTGCCAGACGCAGGCGTTCGCCTACAATTGCACGCTCCAAAAATACATCGTTTCTGAAATTTCCGGTTTCTCCCGGAATAATCTTATATGGAAGTTCTTCCATACGTTCCTTTACAGGCCATTCGGTATGATAAGCCATACGGGCTACTTCTGTAAAAATTTTGTGACGGATTTCCTGAATTCGGGTTTCAACGCCTCTCATGATAATTCCTCCTTGTGTTTGTAATGGATCATTGTAAAATAAAGTTTTCTGCATTTCTATAAGATAATACCAAGAAACTCACAGAAAAACCTGTTTTGTCATATTCCGGGGATATTGTAGCAAATAATACACATACTCTCAATAAGTATGCTGTTCTTTTTGTAGAACAAATTGTATTTTTGTGCTTACTACATGATAGTTTATACGATAATGAAACGATAGAAAGGACAAGGCATGGTTCAGACAGAGGCAATCCGGCGATTTCTCTTGCATTTTAGAGGCTGTTGGAATTTTTTCGATTTTCAGCAAGCCTCGTACATGGATGTACGAGGCAGGTGGTCACTGAGCCCGGAAGGCGAATGACCACCGGTTGCGTCCGCCTGATAATAATTGAAATAAAAATTCCTACAGCCTCTTAATTGCAAGGAGCATGAGCCGGATTGCCTCTGTCTGAACCATGCCCTGTCCTTTCGAGCCACTATATTAAATGACATTATGCACAAAATTCCAGTTCTGTTTTTGTGAATGATTTTGACCGAAAATGATTGACCGTGACAGAAAACCACACTATAATGAAAACCATCAAATGAACGATTTTGAAAGATTGTGAATGAAAAAGAAAACAAAGGAGTGAGGCATATGCTTGCAGAAGAACGATTTTCAAGGATACTGTCCATAATAGAAGCGGAGGGAAGTGCCACAATACAGGAACTTATGACTGCACTTGACGCTTCAGAATCAACCGTCCGCCGGGACTTAATCACAATGGATGAGAATGGTCTTCTGACCAAGGTGCATGGCGGTGCAATCGCCAGACGGCCGAGTGTGAGTACACATGATGAGGATGTCAGAAACCGTAAGACGATGAATGCGGAACAAAAGAATGCAATTGCAAAGTATGCAGCATCCCTCATCCGCCCGGATGATTTTGTTTATCTCGATGCCGGAACATCCACCGAGGCGATGATCCCTTTTATTAAGGAGACGCAGGCGGTGTTTGTGACAAATGCCATCAGCCATGCAAAGCTTCTGGCGGAAAAGGGCTGCCGTGTTTATCTGCTGGGAGGCGAATTCAAATCCCAGACAGAGGCGATCGTCGGGGAGGAAGCCATGGAGATGCTTTCCAAGTATAACTTTACCAAAGGATTCTGGGGAACGAACGGAATCAGCGTCAGCAAAGGATATTCCACCCCGGAGATCAAGGAAGCCATGGTAAAGAAATATTCCATGAAGAATTGCAAACGCTGCTATATTCTGGCAGATGCCAGCAAGTTTGACCAGCTTTCCAGTGTGAAATTTGCTGATTTTGAACAGGCAACCATTTTAACAACGGAGCTGCACAAGCCGGCACTTAAAAAATATAAAAATATTGTGGAGGTGAAAGAATGATCTATACCGTAACATTTAACCCATCCATTGATTACATTGTAAATGTGGACAACTTTATGACCGGTGTGGTCAACCGTACCAGCAAGGAAATTATTTTTCCGGGTGGGAAAGGAATCAATGTTTCAATGGTACTGAAAAATCTTGGGGAAGAAAGCACAGCACTTGGATTTATGGCAGGATTTACCGGAGATGCCATCACACGGCTTCTTCAGGAGAAAGGTGTTACCGCAGATTTTATTCACGTTACCGAAGGATTGTCCCGTATCAACGTAAAACTCCGGGCACAGACCGAGACGGAAATCAACGGACAGGGACCAAAGATTGCATCAGAAGATATCCGGAAGCTTTACGGAAAACTGGATGCATTGCAGGATGGCGATACACTGGTACTTGCCGGAAGCATCCCGGATACAATGCCGGAATCCATGTATATGGATATCATGGAGCATCTGCAGAACAAGAAACTTAATATTGTAGTAGACGCGACCAGAGATCTGCTGATGAACGTACTTGCTTATCATCCGTTTTTGATCAAACCAAACAATCATGAGCTGGGAGAGATTTTCCACACGGTAATCAATGATAAGGATGATGTTGTCACATATGCAAAACGCATGCAGGAAAAAGGTGCAAGAAATGTTCTTGTTTCCATGGCAGGTGACGGGGCCGTCCTTGTGACGGAAGACGGTCAGGAGTTCCGGGCTGAGGCACCGAAAGGAAAGCTCGTCAATTCGGTAGGCGCCGGAGATTCCATGGTGGCTGGTTTTATATATGGATATTTAAATGGTGGCAGCTATGCAGATGCGTTCCGCTATGGTGTATGTACCGGAAGTGCCAGTGCTTTTTCCGAAGAACTGGCAACAAAAAAGGAAGTACTTGCATTGATGGATGCAAATCAAAAATTATTTTAAGGAGGGTATACTATGAGAATCAGAGATTTGCTTGCAGCCGAGAGCATTGAACTGAACGGTTCTGCAGCCGGAAAACAGGATGTTTTAAACAAAATGGTTGATCTCATGGCAAAAAGCGGAAAAATCCGCGATGTGGAAACTTACCGCAAGGGGGTTTTTGCAAGAGAAGAAGAAGGAACAACCGGAATCGGAGAAGGAATTGCGATCCCACACTGCAAGTCAGATGCTGTGAAAGCACCGGGACTGGCAGCTATGGTAGTAAAGGATGGTGTAGAGTTTGACGCGTTAGATGGAGCACCTGTCAATTTACTGTTTCTGATTGCAGCTCCAAATACCGAGGATAATGTACATCTGGAGGTGCTCAGCAAACTTTCCGTACTTCTGATGGACGAGAATTTTACCAACGGACTGAAAAATGCAAAGACCGTAGACGAATTCTTAAAAGTCATCGATGATGCGGAAAGCGCAAAAGATGAGGACGAAAAAGAAGACGAAACTGGGGCAAAATACAAGGTACTTGCCGTAACCGGATGCCCGACCGGAATCGCACATACTTATATGGCAGCGGAAAGCTTAGAGAAGCATGCAGCTGAGATGGGAATCACGATTAAGGTAGAGACCAGAGGTTCCGGCGGAGCCAAGCATGTGCTTACCGATGAAGAGATCGCAGGAGCGGCCGCAATCATCGTTGCAGCCGACACCAAAGTTCCGATGGACCGCTTCGATGGAAAGAAAGTCATCGAGTGCAAGGTTGCAGACGGCATCAACAAGGCAGAGCAGCTGTTAAACCGTGCCGTGGCCGGGGATGCACCTGTCTACCATGCGGCAGAGGGCAGCAGAAAAGAAGAAAAAGCAGAGGGTGGCTCCACTGCACACATGATTTACACGCACCTGATGAGTGGGGTATCCCACATGCTTCCGTTCGTTATCGGCGGCGGCATCATGACAGCGATTGCATTTCTGATCGATACCCTGATGGGCTATGGTGCAACCGGTGGATCGGCATTCGGTTCCTGTACGCCGTTATCGGCATTCTTCAAGTATGCCGGAGGACTGGCAATGGGACTGATGGTTCCGGTGCTTGCAGGTTACATTGCATACTCGATCGCAGACCGGCCGGGACTTGCAGTTGGTTTTACGGGCGGTTTGTTAGCCTCGAGTGGTAACGCATTAGTCACCGGTTACAACTGGGCGGATTCCACAACCGGTTTCCAGAAATTTATCGCAGACTTTGCATTCCAGGGTGCTAACGGCGGTAACACCGTTTCCGGTTTCCTTGGCGGAATTTTAGCCGGATTCCTTGCCGGATTTATTGTACTGTTCCTGAAAAAAGCGTTTTCAAAACTGCCGGCTTCCTTAGACGGAATCAAGCCGACTCTGATTTATCCGTTGCTTGGAATTTTAATTATCAGTATTTTAATGTGCTTCATCTTTAACCCATTGATCGGACTGATCAATACCGGACTGAGCAACGGACTGACCGCAATCTCTGATGCGGGATACATCACCGTACTCGGACTGATCCTTGGAGCAATGATGGCGATCGACATGGGTGGTCCAATCAACAAAGCCGCTTATGTATTTGGTACCGGCGTACTGGCAACTGCAAGCCAGATGATTGAAAAAGGTGCACAGCCAGGCGACCCGGCTGTTCAGGCATGTTACATTGCCATGGCAGCGATCATGGTCGGTGGTATGGTTCCTCCGATCGGAATCGCGCTTGCCTGCCAGTTCTTCCCGAAGAAATTTACAAAGGAAGAACGTGGATCCAAGGTATCCAACTTTGTAATGGGTGCTTCCTTCATCACCGAGGGTGCGATCCCGTTTGCAGCAGCAGATCCGCTTCACGTAATTCCATGTACCTTAATTGGTGCCGGAGTTGCAGGATTTTTATCCGCACTGTTTAAGTGCACACTGATGGCTCCTCACGGTGGAATCTTCGTATTTGCAACCGTAGGACATCCGCTTTTATACATCCTTGCATGGGCAGTCGGCGCTGTCATTACAGCCGTATTGCTCGGACTGATCAAAAAGGATGTTAAATAAAATTTGTAAACAGTAACATTGGTAAAGAAACAAAATTTGAAAAGGAGAATGATCATGAAAGAATTTACTTATACCATCAAAGACGAGCAGGGAATCCACGCAAGACCGGCAGGAGAGCTGGTAAAAGCAGCCGCTGCATATCCATGTAAAGTAACCATCAGTAAGGATGGCAAGGAAGTAGACGCAAAGAGAATCCTCGGAGTTATGGGTCTTGGTGTTAAATGCGGACAGGAAATTGTATTAAAGACGGATGGAGATCAGGAAGAGGAAGCAATCGCAGCACTTGGCAAATTCTTAGAGGAGAAACTGTAAGAAACCGTTCCGGCAACCGTTTACGGAGAATGAATCAGCAAAAGGATGAGGTGACGCTATGACAATTCAGGGTAAAAGCGTATACAGCGGGGTGGCCATCGGCCGCCTTGCCATATACCGCAAATCAGAAAATCAGGTAAAGCGGGAGAAAATCGCAGATACCGCAAAAGAGGTAAAACGGTTTGAAGATGCCAAAGATACCGCAAAACAGCAGCTTGCCGGGCTTTATGATAAGGCATTAAAAGAAGTCGGTGAAGTCAATGCAGCAATCTTTGAAGTACATCAGATGATGCTGAATGACCTTGATTATATCGAATCCATCACAAATATGATTGAAGGCCAGCAGGTGAATGCCGAATATGCCGTGGCAACGACCGGAGATACATTTTCCGAGATGTTTGCGGCAATGGATGATGATTATATGCGTGAGCGTGCAGCCGATGTCAGGGATGTGTCAAACCGCGTAGTTTCCATCCTGCAGGGCAACGGAGGAAATGGCCTGAATGCCGATGAGCCGGTGATTTTACTTGCCGATGATCTGGCACCAAGTGAGACCGTACAGCTTGATAAATCGAAGGTGCTTTCCTTTGTCACCCGTCACGGTTCCACCAATTCCCATACCGCGATTCTGGCCCGTACCATGAATATCCCGGCACTGATCGGTGTCGATTTTCCGGAAGATGTCGATGGAAAAATGGGTATCGTCGATGGATACGAGGGTAAGATCATCATTGATCCACCGGTCTCCGTTATGGAAGCTTACCAGAAGAAGAAAGCAGAGGATGAAGAGAAAAAACGTCTGCTGCAGGAACTCAAGGGCAAGGAGAATATCACAAAGGACGGAACAAAGATCAACCTGTATGCAAATATCGGAAGCGTTGGGGATGTGGCATCGGTACTGGCAAATGATGCCGGCGGCATCGGACTGTTCCGAAGCGAATTCCTTTATCTGGAGAGCAGGGATTATCCAACCGAGGAAGAACAGTTTGCAGCATACCGCAAGGTAGCCGAGGCAATGGCAGGAAAGAAAGTCATCATCCGTACACTCGATATCGGTGCGGACAAGCAGGTGGATTATTTCGGACTCGACAAAGAAGATAATCCGGCAATGGGTTACCGTGCGATCCGTATCTGTCTTGACCGCCGCGAGGTATTCAAGACACAGCTTCGTGCACTGTATCGGGCAAGCTATTACGGAACCATCGCCATCATGTTCCCGATGATCATTTCTGTCACAGAGGTACAGACCATAAAGAAGATCATCGAGGAAGTGAAAAAAGAACTGGATGAGGAAAAGATTCCGTACAAGGATGTCGAGCTTGGTATTATGATCGAGACTCCGGCAGCTGTCATGATGTCCGAAGAACTGGCACAGGAAGTGGATTTCTTCTCTGTCGGAACGAATGATCTGACACAGTATACACTGGCGATCGACCGGCAGAATCCAAAGCTTGACAACATTTATGATTCCCATCATCCGGCAATCCTTAAGATGCTTAAGATGATTGTGGACAACGGTCATAAGGGTGGCTGCTGGGTTGGTATCTGTGGCGAGCTTGGGGCAGACACGACACTGACCGAGACATTTCTTAGTATGGGATATGATGAGCTTTCTGTCAGCCCGTCCATGATTTTAAAGGTTCGGCAGGAGATCCGTTCACTGGATCTGAAAGCTTAAAAGGGTGGCTGACTTAACAGCCGATACAAGGGAGTATTTTATATAGTAAACGGAAAAACCGGTGCATCGTCTGGGATGCACCGGCTTTTTTCTGTCTGGAACACTATTGGAATTTCGCATGTTTTTCTGTATAATTGAGGAAGAAAGTACGCAAGATAATATGCAAGATAATTCATACACGGGTAATGTCTTTATGGAAAACAGTCACAACGAACCAAAATACATAGAAGTAAGGGGCGCGTGTGTCCACAACTTAAAAAACGTAAATGTAAATGTCCCTCTGCATCAGATTGTCGGGATTGCAGGCGTATCCGGCTCCGGAAAATCGTCGTTAGCACTTGGCGTGTTGTATGCAGAAGGCTCCAGACGGTATCTGGAGTCGCTTTCGACTTACACCAGAAGGCGCATGACCAGAGCGGCAAAAGCACAGGTCGACGAAGTGCTGTATGTCCCGGCGGCGCTGGCCCTGCATCAGCGTCCGGGCATTCCGGGCATCCGCAGCACGTTTGGAACGGGAACCGAACTGTTAAACAGCCTGCGGCTGATGTATTCGCGGCTCGCGTCGCACCGGTGCCCGAACGGGCATTATGTTCCGCCGACACTGAAAGTTGCGGCAGAACAGGAGATCATCTGTCCGGAGTGCGGCGAACGTGTCCATGCGCCGAGTGCGGAGCAGCTTGCCTTTAATTCACAGGGAGCCTGCCCGAAGTGTGGCGGTACGGGAAGTGTCCGGACGGTGGATCTGGATTCGCTTGTACCGGACGATTCGATCAGTATTGATGAGGGTGCGGTTGCACCGTGGAACAGCCTGATGTGGTCGTTAATGACTGACGTCTGCCGGGAGATGGGCGTGCGCACCGACATTCCGTTTAAAGATCTGACCGATGAAGAAAAGGATATCGTCTATCACGGTCCGGCGGAGAAAAAGCATATTTTTTACAAAGCAAAGAAATCCAATCAGGCAGGAGAGCTGGATTTTACCTATTACAATGCGGTATACACCGTAGAAAATGCTCTGGCAAAAGTAAAAGACGAAAAGGGCATGAAGCGGGTGGAGAAGTTTTTGAAGGAGGAAGTCTGCCCGGAGTGCGGCGGAAGCAGGCTGTCGGAGGCAGCCCGTGCACCGAAACTTTGTGGGATCGGACTGGCGGAAGCCTGCAAAATGACGCTGAAAGAGCTGGTCGAATGGGTGGCGCATGTGCCGGAATCCCTGCCGAAAGAGATGCGTCCGATGGCGGAATCCATCTGCGAGTCGTTTAAGACCGTTGCAAAAAGGCTCATGGATCTGGGACTTTCTTATCTTTCCCTCGACCGGGCGGCGGCAACGCTTTCAACCGGGGAACGGCAGCGCATGCAGCTTGCGCGGGCGGTGCGGAACCGCACGACAGGCGTGTTGTATGTGCTCGATGAGCCGTCGATCGGTCTGCACCCGTCAAATATCGTGGGACTGAATGCCGTGATGCATGATCTGATCAAAGATGGAAACTCAGTGCTTTTGGTCGATCACGATACGCAGATTTTATCGGAGGCGGACTGGGTGATTGAGATGGGACCGGAAGCCGGAGCGGGCGGTGGATATGTGATCGCAGAGGGCAGTATTCCACAGATCATTGCCAATAAAAACTCCATGATCGGACCATTTCTCGCAAAGACAAAGGATCTGCGCATCCGTCAGCCGATCGCACCGGAGGAACTGTTTGCCCTTGGAAAACTGCATCTTTCCACCGACCGCATCCATACGGTAAAGCCGCTGGAGGTGGACATCCCTAAGGGCAGGCTTACCGTGGTGACCGGGGTATCCGGTTCCGGAAAGACCACGATGGTTCTCGAAAGCCTGATTCCGGGGCTGCAGGCGCAGCTGAACGGAGAGCATCTGCCGAAACATGTGAAAGATCTTTCGGCAGAGGGCATCGCCCATGTGAAGCTGATCGATGCGTCACCGATTGGAATCAATGTCCGTTCCACGGTCGCAACCTATGCGAATGTACACGACGAACTCCGGAAGATTTTTGCCCGGACCGCGGATGCGAAAAACCGGAAATACAAGGCGGGCGATTTTTCCTATAATACCGGAAAATTAAAGTGTCCGGTCTGTGACGGAACCGGACAGATCAGCCTCGATGTGCAGTTTCTGCCGGATGTGGATGTGCCGTGTCCAGAGTGCAATGGTTCCCGGTATGCAAAAGAGGCATGGGAGATCGGCTATGAAAACAAACAGGGAAACCGCTATTCCCTGCCGGAATTGATGGAGATGGATGTAAATACCGCTTTGCAGGCAACCGCGGATTTAAAGGTTGTGCATCAGCGGCTGGAAGTGCTCAAAAATCTGGGACTGGGCTATCTGACGCTGGGCGAGGAAACGCCGAGCCTTTCCGGCGGAGAGGCACAGCGGCTGAAACTTGCCAGCGAAATGGGAAAAGGACAGTCGGATTCGGTGTTTGTGTTTGATGAGCCGACGATCGGGCTGCATCCGCTGGATGTGCAGACGCTGCTTAGAGTGTTTGATGCGCTGGTTGACAATGGGGCGACGGTGCTGGTCATTGAGCACGATCTCGATGTGATCTGCAACGCCGATTATATCATTGATATGGGGCCGGGCGGCGGAGATGACGGCGGCCGGGTGATTGCAACTGGGACCCCGGAGGAGATTGTGGGAAATGAAGATAGTGTTACGGGACGGTATCTGTGAAATTTGCTTTTGTAGAGTAAATCAGCCATGTGTATTTTGGGGAATATGCATGGCTGTTTTTATGGCTTATGGTCTAAAAATAATGAATATCGGGTGACTATTGAGCTTGTGCAAAAAAATTCGTTACATAAAAAAGACATTTCGTTACATGAAACTAAGTCCAGATCATAAACGATCCGATTTTAAAATAAAATCAATAAGGATCATACAACCAGATCTGCAGGCTAAAGAAATTCAAATAATAGATGTTAAAGAAATATACGATAGGCGCCGATACAATATAAGCAGGGAAGCATTGCAAAAACTTACGGAATCTTTTGAAGATCATGCGAAATCATTGGAAGGGAGAACAAAGCAGCAGGATCAGTCCGCACAGATGCTTGAGGATGCGATTAGAAGAAGTTCTGTCTGGAAAAATTCAAGTCAGAGGGCTCAGCAGTTTTTAGCGGCGCAGGATAAGAAAAAAGAAAATCCGGAAAATCTGCCAGAACATTTTTCAGAGAATGTGATCAAAGCAGGGGCGATGTTTCGGGATAAGTTTGTAAAGAATGGGCAGGAAAATAATGTATCCATTCAGAATCTGTTGTCGGACATTTCTTTATGGTAAGAAAGAGGTCGTAGATTTTGAATAATGAAAGCATGCTGAAAATTGCAATATGTGATGATGAACAGCCAATTAGAGATTACCTAAAAAAACTGACAGAGAAATGCACGGATGCACAGGTCCATGTCTTTGCAAATGGGGAAGAGTTGTTATCCGATCCGACCGTATATGATATCATTCTGCTTGATATTTCCCTGAATCGGAAGCCGGACAGTGGCAAACCAAACGGCATGGAAGTCGCAAAGAAAATCAGGGAAACCTCCGATGTGATCATTATTTTTGTGACTGCCTTAAAGGAATATGTGTTTGAAGGCTATGATGTAGGGGCATTTCATTATCTCTTAAAGCCGGTCGATGAACAGAAATTCATGGAAGTCATGGACAAGGCGATCAGTCAGATCAAAAAGGAAAAGAATACGCAGCCGCTCATTATCCGAATGGATGGCAATTACATTAAGATACCGGTCAACAATATTATTTATGCGGAAAATGAAGCGAGAAAAATCGTTCTGCACACGAAAAACATGAAGGAAGAAACCTACAGTTTTTACGAAAAAATGGAAGTGTTAGAGCAGAAACTGGGAGATCATTTTTTCCGATCGCACCGGGGATTTTTGGTGAATCTGCAGGAAGTTGTCCGCTATGACAATGCCAATATTGAACTGAAAAATGGCGATAGAGTGTTTCTGGCAAAACAAAAATATAACGATTTTGTAACTGCCTATATGAATTATCTGAGAAAGGCATAAACTGCAATGAGAGATATTGTGTACAACGTTTTCGATATCATAAGCTATTTTGTGCAGGGAATGTTGCTGGTTACTTTGTTGAAAGAAGCACAGCCACATTTTCCATTCAAAAAATATCATAGTGCTGCGATACTGCTGGGACAGTATGTGGCAGTCCAGATTTTTCTGCACTATTCTGTCTTTATAAAAAGTCTGCTCTATGGGAAAAGCATGGTGATGAATAACAGCCGCCAGAGTATCCTGCCGGTGCTGATCAGCATGCTGGTTACCTGTGTGGCAGGCATTTTTTTGTTCAACGAAAGCAGACTCAAAATCATTTACTATGTTGTGACCTTTTATTCCGTAATGGAACTCTTAAAATTTGCCATTTATCCTCTTTTTCTGTGGCTGCTTACAAAGCTGGTAGATCTGAATCAATATTTATTTCTGGACAGGCAGATGTATGGAGAAACCATGTTTTTTGAAGTGAATTCCGGAATTGAAATGTTCTGGAATCTGAGCTACGTTCTGGTGCTTCTTGTCTTCACATACAGGATCATTGTCTGGATGAAAAAGTACCTTGAAATGAAAGAAAACTATGAAAATTCACAATTGATTTTTGTGTTATTTCCAAGCGTGACCGGACTATTGTTATGTCTGATGATCCGCAGCATGATGTTCTCGATGGAGGACAATGATATTCATTCGCTGTTTGACAGCCGGCCGGAGATGAATCTTATGGTTCCATGTACTTCCCTGTTGTGTATTGTGATGATTATTTTTACCGCAAAAATGCTGCACAAACTAATCGTTGAAAGCAACCAGAAAATCGAAATCAGTATTTATCAGGAACGGATCCGGGAAATGGAGCAGCATATCGGAGATATCGAAAACCTTTATGCCGGAATCCGCGGGATGAAACATGACATGAAAAATTATATCGCGGATATGGAGGCATTGATGCAGGAGGAAACAGGAAACCCCACTGCGTTCCGGCAGTATCTGGATTCCCTGCAGGCATCCGTGGAACAGCTGGATATGAAATACAATACCGGCAATCCGGTGACCGATGTCATTATGCAAAGATATGTGCAGCTGGCAAAAAACTATGACATTGCGTTTCAGGCGGACTTTCTTTTCCCTTCCAGTATGAATATGGATGCTTTTGACCTGAGCATTATCATAAACAATGCTTTGAATAATGCGTTAGAGGCCTGCAGGCGGCAAAAAGAGGGCAGAAAATTTATCGAACTGAGTGCGTACCGGCGCCAGAATATGTTTTTTATTATCGTTAAAAACAGTTTTGACGGGAAACTTGTCAGAAGCCGGAGCGATGGCAGACTGCTCACGACAAAACCGGATTCCAAAAATCATGGACTGGGGCTTCGGAATATTGAAGTTTGTGCGGAAAAATATTATGGAAAAACGGAAGTTACCGTTCGGGAGGATGAGTTTGAACTGGCGGTTATGCTTCAGGAACGAATAGAATAATTGACACCATATACGATACCATGTATAATATAAGCAGGAGGGTATAACAATGTCAAAATGGGATAAACTCATAACACGTATATGCAATTTATCAAAAGACCTCCGGTTTGATGAGTTACGGAAAGTATTGGAAAGCTGCGGGTACGAAATGAATGCACCAAGAAGTGGAAGCAGTCATTACACGTTCAGAAAGCAGGGATGTGCGCCTCTCACAATACCAAAACATGAACCGATCAAAAAGTATATGTAGAAATGGTAAGGCAGATTGTAGAAAGCGAGGCGGAGAATGATGAAGACGCTGAATGATTATATGGCAATGTCCTATCGTATGGAAATTATAGAAGATAAGGATGAGGGTGGATTTGTGGTTTCTTATCCGGATCTGCCAGGGTGCATTACCTGTGGAGAAACTGTAGAAAGTGCAGTAGAAAATGCGTTAGATGCAAAAAAGGCATGGCTTGAAGCTGCATTAGAAGATGGTGTAGAGATTCATGAGCCAGATAGTCTGGAGGATTATTCCGGGCAATTCAAATTGAGAATTCCACGAAGTCTGCACAGATCGTTGGCAGAACATTCCCAGAGAGAAGGAATCAGCATGAATCAGTATTGTGTATATCTTCTTTCCAAAAATGATGCGGTGTTTTCAAAATAAGATGATGCAGCAAAAATGTAAATGAAATGCTTTTCAGTTGCGTGAATTGATGAATATAGATTGCAGATAAGAAACAGAAATCAGCAAATCAGCGGGTACAATATGCCCGCTGATTTTTTCGTTACATGAAAAGGGCGATTCGTTACATTTGATTGGAAGAAAAAAAGAAAAAGGGCGATATAAACATTAGTAAAATATGGCAAAGGAGATGGTTGTGAAATGAATATAAGTGCAACAGCAGCTATGGGTTATACTTATACAAATATAAAAACAGGCGTATTCCAAAAGAAGGATGTTTCGAATGAGAATACTTGTGAGAAGCAGACGCAAAAGGAATACAAAAATGTTGTCAAAGAGTATAAGCAGAAGCATCCGGATTCCGCATCTCATGTGAACCAGCAGGTCCAGGCAGGCAAAAACTATATGAAAAACTGCGGTGGCGATGAGATATCCAGAAGCGATATGACAATGGATGAGTATAAAGCTTTTTTTAAGAACCTGATGGATGGCGTCTCTTTTGACAGTTCACAGGCAAACTGTAAGGAAATGTGGTCAATCACCGAAGATGGCTGGGAGCAGATGAAAAATGACCCGGAGTATGAAGCCTGGGTGCTTGGCTATACGATAGAAAACCGTTCGGTGCACTTTCCGTTTCAGGCATCATTTCTGAACGTAGAAAAATTCGGCGCATCGATCGAGGAACATCATGGAGAAGGGATTCCAATGAATACGGAAAGCCCGAAAAAGTCTGGGAAAAAGGACGAATCATGGTGGAGTAAGCGTCAGAAAAGAATGAAAGAACTGATGAAAAGACAACAGAAAGCAGCATTAAAACGGGCGCAGGAACGAAGAAACGTGACAGATATATACGAAGAAAATATTGACATATTCACAGAGAGCATGATGGGAGGAAAAAATGGCACTGAATATTTCTAGTTCACAAATTTACGCAGGACGTTATCACTACAAAAGACCGGAAATACCAAATTTGCTGGATACGCAGAAATACACGGCAAGTACACCTGGAAAATCAGTAAAAGAAGCAACCGGAGTGGATACTGTAACAATTTCCGACGAAGGTCTTGCAAAGGCGAAGGACTGGCGAGAATACACAAAAGACAATGAAAATATATCCCACACAGGTGTAAATCCAAAAGAGGAACTTTATAAGGAACTGAATACGGTAAACAATATCGACACGGCAAGTATGTTCAACTGTGAACTCGGGGAAGTTGCAGACCAGATCCAGAAAGAAAATGGACTTGGTGATCATTCGCGGTCGCAGGAGGAATTTCTTACCGTCATGGCGAAAGCCTATCAGGTCATTTATGACCGTATTGATGAAGAATTTTCCGATCCGGACCGGGACCCGACCTGGATCAGACAGGAGGACGGAACACTTGTGGAGGAAACAAAACAGGATCGTATCGACGCTTTAAACAAGGCGTACAACTCCAGAGCGGAATTTGCGGCTGCATCTGCAAAAGTTATGGCAGAGATCGACGAGACCTTTCATGGTGGAAATTACGGGGAAGGTTTTATAGATGAACTGCAGAAGAAAGTAATGGAATCGTGGCACAATGCAGTGGATGAAAAAAATATGCAGCGGCAGAAAGTTTCCTCGTTTCAGGATTACCCGGTGGATCTGGGGATTGGTGCGGACTGGAGTGCAAAAATTAACAAACTGTTTTACAGATAATATATTTTGGGGTGAAAAGGAGAGATAAGATTATGGCAGTAAAAGTAGGAAACAGTTGGGTGTCGGAAACGGCACTGACATATGCGAAAGCAAAATCCGGCAGCGGCACGTCCGTATCGCTAAAAGCGCTTTCGGACCGGTATCCGGGCGTGAATTTTACAACAAACACACAGAACTTTTCACAGAAAGGCACAAACAATATTCAGATCGCACCGAATATTCTGGTGCAGATGCAAAATGATCCCGACAAACGTGTGGAATATGAGGCTTTGATTTATGATTGTGCGCAGCTGGTATACAGCGGAAAAATGAGCCAGGGAGGTATGGGCTACCATATAAAAGCGGCAGGAACGGTCATCAATGCGGATGGCAGTGTCGGTGGCTGGTCAATTGCGGAAGATGATGATGGCGGGCAGACGCGAAACAGCACCAAACTGGACAAGGATAAGAAAGACACCTGGGCTGATAAAATCCATGAAAAACAGAAAGCAAAAAGTGAAAAAGCAAGGAAAGAGGCAGTGGCACGGCTGCAGGAGCAGATGAACGGGACGGAGATGAAATCGTACGCGGACAATCTTTTTTTGTCGCAGGCAGGAATGGACAGTTACAACCAGCTATCCTCGGTCAGTTATCAGGACTACGTGAACCGCTTTGAGAGTGAAGTGTCAGAAGTATATGAAAAAGATGGTAATGCAGATGCCGTAAAATCAGACAGTTTTGACCAGCATGTAAACAGAATGGCTGCCGCATACGATAAAATGAAAAACAGCATCGAAGAAAAATATGCAAAGGAAGATCACAAAACGGAATATCATCATTTTTCAATGACGCGATGATTTAACCATTTCCGGGAGTGGAAACGGATGGAGAAAATGATCGCGCGCAGCGTCCAGTCGGAAAACATACCGATCCAGACAGCAATCGGACCGAATCCCCATACCCGGCAGAGATAAATGCACAGGCTTACCCGGCACAGCCACATGGTGCAGCAGGAGGTAATCATGGAGAATTTTACGTCACCTGCAGCGCGCATACCATAGGGTGGGATGAAGGAAAGTACCCAGGAAACTGGCTTTACGATCGTGATGAAGCATATCATGAAAAAGCACAGTTTTGCGCTGGCAGGTTCCATTCCGGCAAGCAGGGTAATCGGTTTGGTCAGTGCAAAAACGAGCAGGCAGCTTGCGATGATGACTGCCTCTGACAGCCAGGACAATTTCTTAATATAATAGATGGCTTCATCTTTGCGTCCTGCACCCAGGCACTGACCGACCACGGTCATCAGTCCGATTCCGATGCCTATGGCAGCAATACCGTTTAAGTTCTCCAGAATATTGGTCATTGCCTGCGCGGCAATCGCTACGGTTCCAAGTGTGGAAACCGTAGACTGGATGGCAAGTTTACCGAACTGGAACATACTGTTTTCAATACCGGACGGAATTCCGATAAACAGGATTTTTTTAATCAGATACCAGTCGGGGCGGATGGAAAAATAATTGCGGATACAGATCGGGGCATTGTCATTGCGCAGCTGCCAGATAACGACGATGGCACAGAAAATACGTGATACCAGAGTGGATATCGCCGCACCTTCGACGCCCATGCCAAGTACAAAGATCAAAATCGCATTTCCGCCAATGTTCATAAAATTGGAAATAACCGAGATGATCATCGGATTGCGGCTGTTGTTCTGGGAGCGCATAATCGAAGCACCGGCATCGTACAGTCCGATAAACGGAAACGATAACAGAGTAAAGAAGAAATAAATCCGGGAATTGGTCATGACATCGCGTTCTACTTTCCCAAAGATTACATGAAGCAGCGGATCACGGAATATCAGACAGAAAACGGATAAAGTTACAGACAGAATGACCATGACAAACAAAACCTGCCGAGCAGAACGGTTGGCATTTTTTTTGTTCTGGCTGCCGAGATACTGGGAGCACAGGATCGCGCCCCCGGCAGATAAGGCAGACAGTGCCTGAATGACAAGAATATTGATGGAATCCACCAGGGAAACGGCAGAAATTGCGGCAGAGCCGACATTGCTGACCATCATGGTATCGGCGGTCCCCATTAAAGAAGAAAGCAGTTGTTCCACAATAATCGGGATCAGCAGCTTTCGTAAGTCCAAATTGTTATATAAATGCTGTGTGTTATCGTGCATAAATGAAATCCTCTTTTCTTACTTCCAGATATATTTTAGCACGATATTTTTCAATGGGAAAGGGAGTATTCGATTAATGATTGCATTGCCCGGTGTGCGGTGCGGAGTCAGTTATAATTTTGCGACTTGACAAGTATGATAGTTTCATCCTATTCTTAAATACAGGCAATTGCGAAACCGGTGCAGCGCATAACGTTCGTACCTGTTTCGCAATCGCCTGTATAGAAACGAAGAGGAAGGAACTCCCATGGAACAACATAAAACCGGCACACTCTATCTGTGTGCCACCCCGATCGGCAATCTTGAGGATATTACATACCGTGTACTGCGGACACTCAAGGAAGTGGATCTGATCGCAGCAGAGGATACGAGAAACTCCATCCGGCTGCTCAACCATTTCGAGATTAAGACACCGATGACCAGCTATCACGAATACAACAAAATCGATAAGGCCTACCAGCTTGTCGCAAAAATGCGTGAGGGTAAAAACATTGCATTAATTACAGATGCAGGGACACCGGGCATTTCCGATCCCGGGGAGGATATTGTGCGCATCTGCTATGAAGAAGGCATTCCGGTCACTTCGCTGCCGGGCGCAGCCGCCTGTATCACCGCACTGACCATGTCGGGACTTCCGACACGCCGGTTTGCATTTGAGGCGTTTCTTCCCAAGGATAAAAAGGAGCATCAGGCGGTGCTTGAAGAATTAAAGACCGAGACACGTACGATTATTATCTACGAAGCACCACACCACCTTGTGCGCACTTTGCAGGAACTTTCGGATACCCTCGGCGGAGACCGCAGGCTTACCATCTGCCGGGAACTGACCAAGCGGCATGAAGAAAAGCTGCAGATGACGCTTACGGACAGTTTATCCTATTACGAAGTCAATGAGCCGCGTGGGGAATATGTCCTCATCATTGCCGGCCGTTCCCGCGAAGAGATGAAAAAGGAGGAACAGGCCGGATGGGAAGCACTTTCCCTGGAGGAACACATGGCGCATTACGAGTCCCAGGGGATTGACCGCAAGGAAGCCATGAAACGTGTCGCAAAAGACCGTGGGGTCAGCAAGCGCGATATCTATCAGGCACTGTTAAAATAAAAAAGATCAATGGACTTTATTTTAACTGATCCCGCACGGTTTCTTCGAGAACGGAAAAAGGCGAAGGACCGGTGCGAAGGATTGCTTCGTGAAATGCAGACACCGAAAAGCTTTTGTTTTCGAGCGCAAACTGTTCACGCATCTGGCGGAATTTCAGATAGCCAACATAATATTTCAGGTAGTTTCCCGGTTCTTCGAGGATCAGATCCGTGATTCTTTTTACCGTGGCAGTATCATCTACGCCGTATTCGCTCCAGAATGCGGCGTTTTTTTCTTTTTCCCATCCAAAATAATGAATTCCGATATCCGCAGTGGCATAGAGGCTGAGTGTTGCGGCCTGGTTGTGCTGTAAGAGGGAGGCGAGATCCGGATCAAGTCCGGCATAATAGAAAGACTGCATTTCCGTGTAGGTTGCCCAGCCTTCGGTGTAACCCGGATAGTTGAGGAGGGAGAGGACTTCCGGAGCACCATAGGAGGAGGTACAGATGGTCTGGTACAGATGACCGGGATATCCTTCATGCGCAAGCGTTGTAAAGTAATAGATATCCGTATCATTTTTAGCATCGTTTATGTAGATCCGGTTATGTGAAATATCATCAATCGGAGCCGTAATATAAAAGGCGGGAGCCAAGTACTCACTGAGTGCCGGATCAACGTGGCAGATTTCCACGTCTGTCTGTGGTGGTGCCGGGAAGTCCGTAAGGATTTCTTTTTGCAGCCGGGAAAGCATGGCATTTTCCTCTTTCAAGGCAGCATCGGGTTTCGGAGACTGGGAAGCAAGTTTCGGATTATTTTCCAAAAGATTCTGACAGAACGTGAGATCTTCCCGCCGGGCTTTGGCAATCTGGGAAAACAGATCTTCCACGCTGTCATCACAGCCCGTATCTGCAGACACGACCGCCTCGTAATAGGCTTTTCCTTTCGGGAAGTTACAAAGCCCCCAGTTGTTATGTCCCCGTCCCAGCAGCATGGTAAGTCCTTTGATCATCTGGCTGTAAGCCGGAATGACATGATCACTCAGAACTTTGGAATGTTGCTTCAAATAAGCATTTTTTTGGGTATCCGTAAGCCCATCCATGGCATTTAACCGGTTGGAAAACGTATCGATCAGAAAATTGTCATCGGGATGTTCGGTGAAAACTTCACACCCTTCAATGACTTTTAAGCAGGCTTCATCGGACATGAAAAGTCCTGCATCGGCTTTCTTTTGTTCATAATCTAAAATCCCTAAAAAATAAGTATCCATCTGCGATAACAGTCCGAGATAATCTTTAATATCTCTGGTATTGCGGAAAGTATACTCTGCCAGAAGCACAGGCAGCTGTGAGGTGACACCACCGGAAGGGGTAAGAGGTTCATCGTAATAGGGATAGGCAGCAAGGTTCTGCTGGCGTGAAATATAATCGGAAAGCAGCCGGCAGGTCAAGCGGTCTTTTCCTTTGAGAGAGCGGTGAGAATATTTTTTGAGTTCTTCCGAAAGTTTTTTGAGCTGTCTGGCCTGGTTATGAGGACTGTCACCGGACAGACTGCCAAGCGTGATCTCATAAGAGTCAATGCCGGCAGCTTTTGGATCTTTTAGCGTAAAGTGCAGATTCATGGTGTTGGATTTCATCTCTTCGCGAAAAAGCGTGGTACAAAATTCAGAAAAAGAACCGGTACTTTTTCCGGCAGGGGAGAGGATGGCTGCATAAATAATGGAGAGAACCGCAGCCAGAAAAATACCCACGGAAAGCATCCGGTGTTTTTTCAAAAGATGTTTCATACCAGAAACTCCTGTAAGAAAACTTAAGAAAATTTATGCAGGGAAAGCCTGGGCTATGCCTTCCCTTTTGGGTTTATCCGGTAATTGCAAAAGGAATATGAAAAAAGCAAAGCCCATACAATGATTTAAGAACGCAAACAGGAGGCGCGGATGAACTATTTATGGGGTGGAATGATTCTTGTCGGAGTGGTGTATGCTGCAATGACTGGAAATCTTGGAGCAGTGACCGACCAGGCACTTGCTTCGGCAAAGGAAGCGGTAAGCCTTTGCCTGACAATGACAGGTGCCATGGCATTCTGGGTAGGACTTATGAAGATTGCGGAAAAAGGGGGGATGGTAAACCGTGCGGCATCTGCAATGGGACCGATACTACGTTTTTTGTTTCCGTCAGTTCCGGAAAATTCCGTAGCAGGCAGATATATGGCAACGAATATGGTGTCCAATTTTCTGGGGCTGGGCTGGGCGGCAACCCCGGCAGGGATTTCTGCCATGAAAGAGTTAAAGCGGCTGCAGAAAATGTCAAATCAGGCGACAGACGCGATGTGTGATTTTCTTATCATTAATATTTCTTCCCTGCAGCTGATACCTGTGAATATCATTGCATATCGCAGCCAGTATGGAGCCGTAAGTCCGGCTGCAATTGTAGGACCGGCCATCATTGCCACTAGTATTTCCACGTTGGCAGCTGTCATTTTCATCAAGCTCCGGCAGGCATTTGGGAGGGTGGAAAAATGAATTTGATTCTGTACTTATCCGAGGCAGTCATTCCGATTCTGGTATTGCTCATTGTGGGAAATGGCCTGCTGCACCGGCAGCATGTATATGAGGATTTCCTGGAAGGGGCAAAAAGCGGAATCCGCACAGCAGTGGAGATTATGCCGACACTAATCGGACTGATGGCAGCAGTAGGTATTTTGCGGGCTTCGGGTTTTTTGGATTTTATTTCCGGGTGGCTTGGGAAATTAATGGCGGCGACAGGATTTCCGACCGAGCTGATCCCGGTTGCTGTGGTAAAAATGTTTTCTTCCTCTGCAGCAACGGGGCTTTTACTGGATATCTACAAAACACATGGTGCAGATTCGATGCTGGGACGTGCGGCATCGGTTATGCTCAGCAGCACAGAGACCATTTTTTATACCATGTCGGTTTATTTTATGTCGGTAAAAGTAAAAAAGACAAGATATACACTTCCGGGAGCTCTTTTTGCAACCACTGCCGGAATTGTGGCAAGTGTATTTCTTGTGTGGAAAACCTGAAGTTGTAAGAATCGTGTTATTGTTCGCATGGCAACCTGTGTGTAGCAGCAAAATTGTCAAAAAATATCCGGATTATGATAGAAATATGTTGACTTTAAACATATTTTAGTTCAGAATAAAAGGCAGAAGATACAGAGATTTGTATGTTACAACAGAGAGGAAGTATATAATATGGCATTTGGGAAAAAGACAGACAGAGCCGGCCTGCAAGCCGTTCTGGAATTGAAAAATGTAGATTATTCAAAAGATCCGGAGATACAGCAGCTGTATACCCGTCTGGTGAACGGACGCAGCCAGTTCGGTCAGATCTTGGCAAAGAATGCATCCGCATCGTTACAGATCGCAGAGGTTGTGGATGCCTTAAAAGATTATAATTCCAAGATGGAATCTGTTTCACAGGAGATCGCACAGGCATCGGAGGACGCTACGAAGTCTGCGTCAGAAAGTTCGCGTGTGGCAGGGGAGGTTTCCAACCAGCATGAGGAACTGACCAATACGATATTGTCTGCATCGGAAGAATCTGCAGCGATTTACAAAAACATCGAAGAGGGACAGCAGGAGCTGACGGCTATCCGCGATCTGTCCGATAAGACGATCAGTGAATCAAGTACCATGAAACAGAATATGGAGAAGCTTTTTGACATTATCAGTAATATGAATGAAGTCATTGAAGGGATCAACTCCATTTCCAGCCAGACCAATCTGCTGGCACTGAATGCATCCATCGAGGCAGCCCGTGCAGGAGAAGCCGGAAAAGGATTTGCAGTAGTTGCGGAAGAGATCCGTAAACTTGCAGAACAGACCCAGAACATGACAGCCAACATGAGTGAGTTCGTGGAGCGTATCAAAGAAGCATCCGCAAAGAGTTCAGACAGTGCAAACACCGCGGTGGAGGCACTTGGGGATATGAGCGAGAAGATTAATTCTGCTTGGGAGATCAATGATGCGAACCAGAAGAGTGTGGGAAAGATTTCCGATTCCATCAGTTCCCTGGCAGCTGTCAGCGAAGAGATTTCAAGTTCCATGGATGAGATGGCAAATCAGGCGAACCATATCCAGCAGCAGTGTGAGCAGCAGCAACAGGATGCGCAGAGACTGGAAGAACTCCGGGAGAATTTAAAAGACGCAACAACACCGGCATACCAGATATTGGATGATCTGGAGAATGCAAAGCAAATTGCCGGAGAGATGAAGAAAGATGTATTTTATAATACAGAGGCTGTATAGCAGCAACTGGCATCCTTATTATAAGAATGTTAAAAATATCAATTTGCCATATAGCACAGGAAATCAGACAGGGGTTGTCACACAGTGACAGCCTATTTTTTCCCTGTTTGCGGAGAAAGGAGAAAAAATGGAAGCAACGGAACAGTTTTTGCAATGGGTGGAGGAATCGGGCAACATTGTATTTTTTGGTGGAGCAGGGGTATCGACCGAGAGCGGAATCCCGGATTTCCGTAGTGTGGATGGTTTGTATAATCAACAGTATAAGTATCCGCCGGAGACTATTTTAAGCCATAGTTTTTACCGGCAGAATCCGGAAGAGTTCTATCGGTTTTACCGGAACAAAATGCTCTGTCTGGATGCACAGCCAAATATCACCCATTTCAAACTGGCAGAGTTGGAAAAAGCAGGAAAACTGAAAGGGGTCGTGACCCAGAATATCGATGGTCTGCATCAGAAAGCCGGAAGTAAAAACGTCATGGAATTGCACGGAAGCGTATTGCGCAATTACTGCGAACGCTGTGGACAGTTTGTCAGCGCGGAAGATATTCTCCACTCGGAAGGAGTTCCGGTCTGTCCTGTCTGTGGTGGTCCGGTGAAGCCTGACGTAGTTCTTTATGAAGAAGGGCTGAACCAGAAAACACTGCAGGATGCGGTATTTTATATCAGCCATGCGGATATGCTGATTGTGGGAGGAACTTCGCTTGCCGTATATCCGGCAGCCGGCCTGATTGATTATTACAGGGGAAATAAGCTTGTTTTGATTAATAAGAGTGCAACTCCAATGGATGCGCGTGCGGATCTTCTTATCCAGGATGGACTTGGAAATGTCTTTTCACAGATCAAATGTTAGCCAGAAAAAATAATAGACAATTGCAAAACATACTCCGACTCCTGCCGTCGCGGGTTTTACAATTGTCTATAAGGGGAGAAAAAGAAGGAGACCAGCTATGAATCAGTACCAGTATGAAGTGGGAGATATTGTGAAATTAAAAAAGCCACATCCGTGTGGCAGCCATGAATGGGAGATTTTGCGCGTGGGCGCGGATTTCCGCCTGAAATGCACTGGCTGTGGACATCAGATGATGGTGACACGCAAGCTTGTGGAAAAGAATACAAGAGGCTTGCGGAAGCCGGAATAAAGTGCATGTAGTGAAATTGTAATTTCCATAGTATTAAAAATTGCTTCTTTAGATACCATTAAAAACAGTATCTGGAGAAGCAATTTTTTTGTTATAAAGGCTTGCGGGCCTTAATTTTTGTAAATTCAATAATTTCTTTCTTATCCTCTTCGGATATCTTGTTAAAATAAAAAAGCAATTCTTTTTCCAGATTCGTATGAAACATGTACTTTTTTTTATTCGCGGGATCATTAAAAAATTCAAGAAACTCAGATAAGTCTTCGCTGGACTGGGAAGGAACCGGTGCATCGTAAGAAACTTCGCGGTCAATATCAACAGTCAGATGCATGAGATCGTCAATCGAAATGTTGTATAGACCCGCCAGTTTATATAATGCTTCGGCATCCGGTGTCCGTCTGCCAGTTTCATAATGGCTGTATGTCTGGCGGACAATACCAAGTACCGCGGCTACATAATCCTGCGTGTAATTATTTACCTTTCTCAGTTCTTTCAATTTCTGAGGAAGTTTTTTTTCACTCATAATAAAATACCACCTTTTCTTAAAATTAGTCTATTTTTTCACATATCATGAAATGTTACAGATAGTAGCTATTGATAAAACAGAAGTTAATTTATTGTAGGAAGCGAAAAAATAGTCATATAGTTACAGAATGTTGCATAGAAATGTAAAATATGCACAAAAATAAACGATTTTTAAAGGAATGAGAATGGAAAAATTAGATAAAAAGTAACAAATTGTAGCAATTATAAAAAATAGAGGTTAACAAACCGTAGCGAACGGACGATATAAAAGATACAAAACGTAGCAAAAAGGTTTTGCGTGCATGGAGGTAAAAAATGCTGAAACTTTCATTGAAACAGGGACAATACGTAAATATCGGGGATGACATCCGTGTGGTCTATGTCGGTGGTTCGGGTAATCACGCAAGGCTGCTCATTGATGCCCCGAGAGAACTTAATATTGCCAGAAGTACCACGGAAGAAAATCCGGCACGAAGGAGAGAAACCTATTATGCAGAGCCGGGCATTTCCAGAGAGGCACAGCAGGAAATTAAGAGGATTCTGTGGAACGAGCGGATGAAGGCAGAGGCAAAGAAAGATGCAGAGAGTTTGAAAGATAAATTTAACTCCTGATCTGTTTTAAATTCTGGTAATAGGTGGGGCACACCCGGGACGCTCCGCTTATTTGATACAAGGTCGCAAAGCATCAAAAGATGCTTGTGACGCGTTACTGCAAAGTGACGCAATAAGAACACCTTAGGAAAAGGATTTCCGGAGGAAAAGACATAATACCCCGCATAGCGGGAGTTCAAGGAGGATTCAATTATGAGTATGGTAGTACAACACAACATGCAGGCAGCAAACGCAAACAGAATGCTTGGTATCACATCCGGAGCACAGGCTAAGTCAACCGAGAAGTTATCTTCCGGTTACAAAATCAACCGTGCAGCAGATGATGCAGCAGGACTTACTATTTCCGAGAAGATGAGAAAGCAGATCCGTGGACTGGATAAGGCTTCTTCCAATGCACAGGACGGTGTATCTTCTGTACAGACCGCTGAAGGTGCTTTAACAGAAGTTCACAGCATGTTACAGCGTATGAATGAGCTTGCAGTTCAGGCAGCAAACGGTACAAATTCCAAGGATACAGACCGTAAGGCTATCCAGGATGAGATCGACCAGTTAAATACAGAGATCGACCGTGTTGCTGAGACAACCAAATTCAATGAGATTTACCTGTTAAAGGGTGATGACGGTGAGAAGACGGTCAATATGAATGCACATGATGCAGGATTAAAAGGAACATTAGTTGATAATGGTTCTGGAAAAGCAACATTTACCATGAAAGCACTTTCCGCAGGAGACAGTGTAAGCATCGGAGGAAAGAACTATACAATTGGAAGTACGGCAACAGATGCACAGAAAATTGTAGATGCACAGAAAAAGGCTGGCGGAAAAGTTACCGTTAATGGTGTAGAGTACACTTATAATGATACAGATTCAAAATGGAATGATGCAGCTGGTAAAGAGGTAAAGATTGGAACTGGTGCAGCAGCAGGTGAGATTAAAATTGGTGCTGGCGACAAAGTATCCGATGGAACAACCACTTTAACAGCTATGACTGATGCAAAAGATGCAACAGGTGCAGCTAATGCAGATGGTATTGATGATAATGATAACAGCGTTATCACCGCAGAAAAAGCTTATTCATTAGCAAAAGATGAACTTGTTGCTGCAAATCATATTGGTGATACAGAAAATACGGCAGCAGTAGCTCAGGATACTACGAACAAGAATGTATTTACAATTACAACAGGTTCTGCAAAAGTTGCCAACACATTAAGTTTCAGCCTTCATGTAGGTGCAGATGCTGACATGACAAACAAGATCACAGTTGATATTGACACCATGAACTCTGCAAACCTTGGAATCAAGGGCTTAAACGTAACGGACAAGAACGGTACAGCAGCAACCTACGCAATCGATGCTATTTCCGATGCTATCTCTAAGGTTTCTTCCCAGAGATCTGCACTCGGTGCTGTACAGAACAGATTAGAGCACACCATCGACAACCTGGATAATATTTCCGAGAATACATCTTCTGCTGAGTCTCGTATCCGTGATACAGATATGGCAAAAGAGATGGTAAACTACAGCAAGAACAACATTCTTGCACAGGCTGGACAGTCTATGCTTGCACAGGCTAATCAGTCTAACCAGGGTGTACTTTCTCTGTTACAGTAATTTCATAATGAACCATTGACTAATAGGGAACTCTTTTTGGGTTCCCTATTCTTTTAAGGAAAAAAGGGAGTATGAAGGGTGATGGTTATAAATCAAAAGTTTTTTGGTGCAGATAGTATTTTTTCTATTATTACTACGGTAGTAATGGTGTTTGTTAGCATATTTACCGCAGGAAGTGCAATTTGTATTGCCTGGACGCAAAGAAAAAATGGAAAAAGAAATCATTTAAATAATTTATCTGTAGAATTTGTTACGGATTTTATCCAACCTTTGGAAGAGTATGAGGTATCTATAAAAAATAAATTTGAAGTATTACATGATCTGGACACGGATAAAGAAAGAGTAAAAGTTATGATAGGTGCATTAGGAAATATCAATGTTCATACGGAGTTTCTCTATTGGGAACAGCATAAAGGAGATATTGAAAATGCATTGAAGAAAAAAGAAAATGATAAAAATGTTGGAGAGGAATTCTCAAATATTTATGAGTTTGTAAAAGCTGCAAGAAAGTTTAAATCGGATATTAATAATATGCAAAAAGAAATGAGTCATTTTCTTGAAGGTGACGAGACACCAAAAGGACATAAATTTGATGAGGATGATATAAAAAATACTGGTGGTACATTGATTGGTAATATGTTGAAAATAACAAAAAAATTACCCCGGGAGTTAAAAATTAATGAAGTACTTAATGAGATGAAAAATAATAGAGGAATGTAATACATATGAGAGGAAAAACTAAGGAAAGCCATTATCTTATTACAAAATTATTTGCAACGGATTACTTTTATTTTTATTGTAAGCCATTGCTTTTTTTTACATATTTTTTCCCATATCAAATTTCAAAGAATGGACAATTTTCTACTTATGAAGAGTTTGAATATGAAAAGAAAATGAATGATATTCGGGAAGAAAAATTTGGAAAGTACGGAAACTATGCATCACAGGGGTTTGGAAATATAGCTTTTTATAAACCATGTGTTACATTTCAATATTTTTATAATAAATTGTGTTTGTATCAAAAAGAAAAAAATAAATTTTTTTGTATTCGGGAAGATGGAATTCAGGATATAGAAGATAATATTATGAAGGAAGATTTGAAATATATTCTTAAAGATAAAAAACTTTTGCTGAAAAAGAACATGTTTATTCCGAATGGAGTTAAAGAAATATTATTGTTGCAATTAGAAAAATATGAGAATAAATATGTATTGTCAGAATTATTGTATTATATTGTATCGGAAAATCATATGCTTCCAGATATTGATGCAGAACGATTAAAGCAGCATCAGAAACAATTTTCAGATAAAAAAGATGAATTTAGGCTTAATATTTGCATGAATTTACGGGAAAAGATGGATGAAGACAGAAAAAATCTTGTGGAAAAACTGGTACATGCGAAGGCAATTCAACTCCGATATGAAGATTTCCGTCATGGCAGATGTCTGCGAAGGCAATTCAAATGGTTTGCATAAATGGAAACAGTTTATTGAAAAAAAACGAACAAAATATAACACTATTGGAGGAGATTATTGAACAAAAGAAAAAGAATAACGAAAAGAATTTAAATTTAGAAATTATTATTGAAAAACCAGAGAGCAAAGCAGAATTGGATGCATGTAAATTTAAGGAAAATTTTGAGCATAGATATATAGTAAAAAAACAGTTGATTCAGCGTACAATTACGTTTCTTGAGCAAATATCAAAGAAAGTTGCAAAAAGACATATACATGTAAAAATGACAGAAGTTGTATTACCATATGCAATTATGATTGTAAAATTTGAAGAAAAAGAAATGGACTATATGAAAATTGACTTATATTCTCCTTATATAATAGAAAAAAAAGAAAGACCAAGTTTTTATATATTTCGCAATATGCAAGAGAATTTGTATCAGCATTTCCAAAATGTTTTTTATAATATATGGAATGATGATGTTAATTCTGTATTTTTAATTGGAGAAGAAAATGATTAGTGAAAAAAAATATTATGACTTTTTGTATGAAAATTTTTTAGTAAAAAATAAGGAGCAATGGGAAAAAGCTAATTTATGGTGTGAGAATCATACTTTTTGTAAAATGGATGAAGAGACAGAAAAGCTTCTTGAGTTATTGAACGGAATAGAAAAAAAATATGAGTTTAATTTGCAAAGAATGTGCAGAAATAATTTTGAACTTTTATCATTGTATCAAATAGAGTTTCTTGGCCAAATAAAAAAGAGGCAAAGAAGTATCGGATTGAAATTTTTGATAGTTTGTTGTTTAGCGGATAAAATATTGGATTCTAAGCGTTTTTGCACAGAGGAGCAGCAAAAAATTATAAATTTGTTAACAATGGAAAGAAGGAGGCAGGAAGCTTCTTTTTTTGAATTGGGTGAATTATTAGAGGAGATTGATCATTATATAGAGGAATATGAAAATACAGAATTAAAGGAAAAAATTTTAAAATTAATATCAGATGCTTTTACATCCGAACAATATATGTGGAGACATTTGTTACTGGAAAAGGAAGCTTTTAATCAAAAAGTGATAGGGCTATTGACAGATAAATCTGTTAAATTTGAAAAGGCTGTTTTACTACTTTCGTTAAAAGAAGAAATGTCGAAAGCAGCGATTGAGGCAGCAGATCTTATCGGAAAAATTAGCTGGCTTACAGATGATTTGTGTGACTTTATATCAGACATTCGGGAACAACGAAAAAATTCACTCTTATATTTTGAAATGCCGGATGAAAAGATGGATCTTGAATATAGAGCGGAAATGGCATTGGAACATATGAGTAATCATATAAGAAGACTTGAAGATTATTTAAAAAAATTAGAAATAATAGCACCGGGTGATTTGTATTTTTATATTATAAATATGGTAAAAAGGTGGTTTGCGGACATTGAGGATTATGAAAAAGAAAATAAATAGATTTTTCAAGTAAAATTCATGAGCAAACAGATTTTTTACTGGTAGGAAGATAGGGAGGATTATTATATGATTTATTTGTAAATATCTGAAGCAAAGGAGGAAAGTGCTATGCAGGAAAAAAAGATTTATTCAGAAAAGTTGGGAAAAGATATATCAATTTCACAGTGTGTAAATGAAAATGAGAGTCGTATTATCATGGAAGATGTGGACTGTTCCATGGTAGGGTGGACACATAATGGTTGGAACAATGATAATGGTGGGGCAAGTAGTTGGTAAAAATATGAGTCGACGGTCAGAAATAAATTTCTGACCGTTATGGCTTTATGGAGGAAAGATGAAAAACGGTGTATATGTTGCAATTTGTTATATATGCAATGAAAAATGTAGTTTTTGTCCTTGTACAAAAAGGGAAAAATTAGAACAGAAAATTGTAAATGTCAATTCTCTGTTTTTTTTATTTAAACAATTACAGGAACAACATTGTATGCAGATAACAATTTCAGGTGGGGAACCAACACTTCATCCAAATTTTATTGAAATTATATCTTTTGCACAAAAATGCGGAATGTATGTTACGGTTTTAAGTAATGGAGAAAATTTTGCAAATAATGCTTTTGTAAATGAAATAAAAAAATGTATAGATATAACAAAATTACGTATAATTACAACTTTACATAGTTCGATTCCAGAGAAACATGAATTGGTAAATAAAAGCAAAGGAAGTTTTCATAAAAGTGTTGCTGGTCTGAAAAATATGTATGAACTGGGGGCAAAGATTGAAATTAAGCATTGTATTACAAAAGAAAATATAAGACAACTGGAACAATTTTATTTGTATTGTGACAATGAATTTCCTGAAAATGTAAATATACAATTTTGTGGAATTGATTATGTTGGTATAGAGAAAAAACAATTGGAAAAAGCTTTTTTATCATCCGAAGATATAAAAGAACAATTGGAAAATACATTTGATCTATATTTAAATAAAAGGAAACATGGAAGTAAAAGGCATCTGTATGCAATTAATATTCCTTTGTGTGCCTGTGATGTGTATTATTGGAAATTAATGTCTTTAAAAAAAGATATAGTGTATGAGGGATATGCAGATCCATATAGTAATAACCTGATGGAGGCAGAAAGAAATGTTGCTGTCAGTGAAAAATATTGTCGGGAATGCAAAGCATATGAAATCTGTAATGGAACCTACAAGACAGCATTTGATTATTTTGGAGAACGGCTTGTGAAGCCATATTTATAAGATGAAAAAAACACAAATTTTATGGAATGAAAGTAAAAAAAATATGTTGAGTATATCTCCTTACGCGAATATATTTGTTGATCGTCAAGGAAGAATTTTTTGTTATCGTGAGACTTTGGAAAAAAATATTATGATATCAGGTATGGATTATAAGTGTGCAAATGAACTGGTAGAATATTTATCAGTTCCAATCACAGAAGATGAATTGAGAATAAAAATAATAAAATTACTGGGTAAGGATGCAGATGAAATACTTGAATTAATGATATCACAGGAGTTAATTGAAAAATGCGGATAGAGTATATACAATCATTTCAAATAGATAAAAATGTTACATTTACAGGAGCTATGGTTGCCATTGAAGGTACGAAAGCATTTATGATTCAAAAGTGTGGATATATTCTTTTAACAGATATCACTGTCATAAATGTTTTACAATGTAAAACTGTTCCGGAATATTTATACAGAATATTAAAAAGTCGAAAATTTCTTATAAGTTCAAATATTAAAGAAAGTAAAGAAAAAGAGATAGAAGTTCGACCAGAGTTTTTTATGATTGATATGACAAATAAATGTAATTTAAGATGTAATTATTGCTTGAGAAATTTGGAACAAGAAGAAAATTGTATTTCAACAGAAAAATTACGGGATATTGGAAAATTTATTACAACGTATTGTGACGAATATAAAATTGCAAATATCAGCGTACAGGCATGGGGAGGAGAACCTTTGTTAGAAAAGAATAAAATAATTGCACTAACAAAGTTTATAACTCCCCAAAAAAGCAAAGTACATTATTCAATTGAAACAAATGCAACATTATTAACTAATGATGTTATAGAGGAACTTTATAAAAATCATATAGGTATTGGAATTAGTATTGATGGGGATAGAAAATGTCATGATTTACAGAGAACATTTGTCTCAGGTAAAGGCAGCTATGATACTGTAAAAAAAAATCTTTTGCAAGCACAAAGGTACTATAAAAATAAAATAGGTACAATTACTACTATAACAAAACAAACTGCTGTACATATCGAAAAAATAATTGAACATTTGGTTTTGGACTTACACATAAGTAATATAAAATTAAATTTTGTGCATGCAAGTACATACACACATGGACAAAATCAATGTTTGAATACGCAGGAAATTGCGGATACAGAACTTCGTATTTTATATAAAATTATTGAATTGCAGGAGCGTGGTTATGATGTAATGGAACACAATATATTTATTAAGTTGAAAAACCTGTTGTTTCGCGAATATGCGGATATATGTCTTTCTTGTGGTTGTTGTGGTGGGGAAAAAATGATTGTATTTGATATGGATGGAAATATTTATCCATGTGAATTAACGGATGATGCAAGTTTTGTGATTGGAAGCATATATAAGAAAGAGTCATTAATAGAACAAATTAAAATGACAATTGATAAAGATAAGGCTTTTTTTAAGATGAAAAAAGCAGTCGAGTGTGAAAAGTGTTACTGGAAATTTTTTTGCAGAGGTGGATGTACAGTTCGGGCATTGAGTGAAAAAAGACAAATGGAAGTTATAGATATTGATCATATTGAATGTGCTATTAATCAGGTGTTATATCCAGCACTTATGGAATTAGTTTTAAGAAAACCACATATTGTTAATCAAATGCTGGGAGAGGATTTGTTAGTAGATGAATAAGAATAAGGACATTTTGCTGGATATTTTAGAAAAGAACTGGGAACCAGAACAGATATATAATATGTTTCCCAACCCTTCTCCTTGGAAAAATGAAATAGAGCAGGAAAAAACAGGATACTGTTGGCTTATTACTGAATTACATGCATTAATGTATTTTATGAGTAAAAAGTATGGGACGAAAGATATATATTTTTCATTAACAGATTTGATAGTTTTTGATAAAGTGGAAAAAGCAAATTGTTTTTTTGAAAAAGTATATAAGACAAGAAGATTGCCTACAACAAATGAGGAAGTAACATATATTTTGACAAATGCTATGTCCGATAGAGGACATTGGGAAATGTCCGTAAACTTAATAAAAAAATATGGACTTGTTCCGATAGAAAAAAAAGAGTGTGAAAAAAATAATTTGCGTACAGGTGAAATTAATGCTGTTTTAGCCTTCTTAATGAGATATTATGCTTCCATTATTCGAGATAGGGAAAAGGTAAAAAAAATAAATGATTTTTTACAAATAAAAGAAATTGCAATGAAAAAAATAAAAGAGATTCTTTATACATATATTAAAAAACCAAAGGAAAAAATTCAAATTCCGGATTATATAAAAAAGAAAGAAAAAAGTTGGATATCGCCGAAAGAATTTTATGATCGATATGTTTGTTTTCCATTTGATGATTATGCATGTTTTTTTGTGGGAGCAAATGAACAAGATAGCGTTATTAAAGTTTCTTTGAAATCGTTGGGAAATATATACGAAAATGGTTCATTAACTTTTTGGAAAATATCCTCCGATGTAATGTATAATGGAATATATAAACAGCTACAACAAGGAGATACTTGTTGGATAGGATTGGATGGAGGTAAATTTTTATTTAGAGATAGTGGAATTTATGATGATAGTGTTTTTAATATAAAAGAAATATTAGGATATGATGTACAATTGAATTCTGAAATGATTTCCTTGTATAGAATGGCGAAAACGACACATTCTATGTTACTATTCGATATGGCTTCTGGAGAATGTGGAAAATGGTGGAGAGCACAAAATAATATTGAAAATTATGAAACACATAATGAAAATTTTTTCATATCCGATAGTTGGTTGAAAAAATATGTATTTATAGCTGTTTTAAATAAAAAAAATATTAATATGGATGTATTTAAACATGTGTTTTTAGAGCCATGGAAAATTTTATAACATGTAAATATATTTCATTGGTTATGTTATTTGAAAAGGTAAAAAATGTCAGTTGAGGTGGAAATGTTTACCTTGATTATTTTCCATAAGATTAAAGAAAATATCAGATCTGATAACAAAGAATGGATTCAGGCACATACAAAGCTGATAAGACTTTGTATGCGCCTGTTTTTGATTCTGCCCGTTGGTAAAAAAAAGCAATTCAATTTGGCAAATAATCTCCAAACTGAGTAGTTTTATCTTCATCAGTTTGGAGATTTAAATAACATTAGGATCGTTCTATACTTTTTCAGGCATAGAATTTAATGCTTCCTCATATTCCTCAGGAGAATATTTTCTTAAAATCTGTTCTCTGGTTAAACCAAGATCAATCATATTT
>ENA-OPEK01000014-OPEK01000014.1-human-gut-metagenome-genome-assembly--contig:-NODE-14-length-71962-cov-1.968320_pt1 | contig 71962 bp, 41 predicted proteins | sample MGYA00241636_ERZ501535 | MGnify/ENA primary metagenome ERZ501535 (study PRJEB25962, sample SAMEA2042425) | human gut metagenome | biome: human gut; feature: human-associated habitat; material: faeces...
GAGGTCCCCGGTTCAATCCCGGGTCCCGCTACAAAGAAGATTTAGACTGTTAGGAGGCTTCCACTCTTGGCGGTCTTTTTTGTTTTTAGTACTCGGTTTGCGCTATGGTTTGCGCCAGCGTAAAAACCAATGTGCCAAGGTTCAACATATTATACGGGGTTAATATAAAAAAACTGAGGGATTACTCATTATTATGCATAACTTCTTGTAGTTTTTATCAAGACCGCACATCAAACATTCCTTGCAATCGGATATCCTCCGAAGAACTTCCGATCATGACAGAGAAAGTTCCTGGCTCTACCACAAAATGATTGTCTTTATTCCACAATCCCAGTTCTTGTGGAGTGAGTATAAAACTGACTTCTTTTTCTTCTCCCGGCCGTAAATGAATACGCTCAAAACCACACAACACCTTTACATAAGTAGTAACAGAACTTACCTCGTCACATAAATAAAGCTGAACGACTTCATCTCCAGCAACTTTCCCCGTATTCTTCACTTTACAACTCAGCTTCACAGAACCTTGTATACCTATCACCGGATTGTCAATTTCCAAATCTCTGTAAGCAAAAGTAGTATAACTCAATCCATATCCAAAAGGATACAAAGAGCCGGTCACACGCACAAAACCTTTTGAATCAGATCCAGGTTTAAAGGGAAAAGCAAAAGGGATTTGTCCTACCGAACGAGGAAATGTCACAGCAAGCTTTCCACCAGGATTATAATCCCCAAAAAGGACTTGCGCTATCGCATCTCCCATAAACTCTCCCGGAAACCAAGCATGCACTATACCTGGTACATAACGCTCTGCCCAATTGATTGTAGATGCACGCCCGTCTATCATCAATAAAATTACAGGTTTTCCTACAGCATGAACTGCTTGCAACAATATCTCTTGCCGTCCACACAAATCAAGGCTGGTACGGGAATACTCCTCACGCACAGTCTTCTCATTGCCTCCCAACACCATAATAGTGACATCCGACTCCCTCGCCAGAGCTACCGCCTCATCTATCCCAGCTTGTTCTTTAGCATCCAAAGGTACATTGTAAAGCTCACTTTCGGGAAAATATCTATCTATAATATCAACCCCCTTGGCATAACAGACTTCGGTATGGGGTAAATAGTCTTTTATACCTTGATAAACAGTCCTTATCGGAGCATTGGCCGGTCCATAACGACATATCAAATTCGTTACTTCATCTGCATTCGGACCTATGACAGCTACCTTTTTCAGAGTCTTTGACAGCGGTAGAATATTGTTTTCATTCTTCAACAAAACAATTGACTTCAAAGCCGCCTCCATGGATATATTCTGATGTTCCTTACAATGCACCACTTTTTCCGGTCGTTCAACGTCGCCCCTATAAGGATTATCAAATAATCCCATCATAAACTTCACACGCAACACATCGGCCACACGACGGTCAATGGTCTGTATAGAGACCTTTCCTTCAGCAACAGCCTGCCGAAGTGGACGGATGAAAGTCTCGGGCAAAGTAAAGTTCGTGCGTACGTTTAGTCCGGCATTTACTACCTGGGCAGCTCCATCCACGTTTCCGGCAACAACCTTATGCTTAGAATAAAGGAACTCCACCGCCTCACTGTCTGAAACCACATACCCCTTAAATCCCCATTCATGACGTAGAATTTCCGTCAAAAAATGATAGCTGCCTGTAATAGGCTCTCCATCATAATCATTATAAGAGCTCATCACTCCCAAGGCACCGCCATCACAGAAAGCTTTCCTAAATGGTTCCAAATAAAGAGTACGCATTTCACGAGGGGCTACATGTGGATCGGTACGCGTCCCGGCATCACGCCCACCCACCGGAATACTATAAACGGCAAAATGTTTGGGAGTAGCCACAAGCCCTTCTTTCTGAAGTCCCTCAATCATTTTCTTGCCTAGTTCCCCCACTAAAAAAGGATCTTCACCGTAACATTCCACCACACGCCCCCAACGCGGGTCTTGTGCAATGTCTAAGATAGGGGAATAGAGGTTAGTATACCCCAATGCCTTTGCTTCTTGGGCGGTGACATGAGCTATTTTGCTTATCAGTTCCTTATCCCAAGTGGCTCCTTGTCCACACTGGGCAGGAAACATCGTGGCCCGGTCATGGCAAAGCCCGCGTATACCCTCATTCGTAAAGTCCACCGGAATTCCCAAACGAGTCTCCTCCACAAACCAGCGTTGAATAGCCTGCCGATTCTTCACACTGTTCACATAGGGATAGGACAAGGAAAAGCCGAAAGTCCCCAAGCCATTAGCTTGCTCATCAATATTGGCTATACCGTCTTTCCATATTTCAGTCTTCCATTTGTCAGTGGGCAGTGAATCTTTCAGTACACGCCCCGAACCATACAACGTAGCCATTTGGCAAGTCTTTTCGTCTATCGTCATCTGTGACAACAAGTTATTTATTCTTGCCTCCAAAGGAGCTGAGGAATCTTCATAGATGTCTTTCACTCCATTCTTATTGAAATCAATCCAACCTTTCCTATATATGCCGACATGTCCCCCTGCATGCATAGTTGCACAAAGCACTACAGCTATGCCTAAAGTTATTTTCCTCTTCATCAAAAGTGTGATATATTTTCTTTGTTGCTAACTTAAAACAGATATAATATACTCAATTATTCGTTACTTAAAACTTTAAGATTACTCATGTAATAACTATCCAGAAATTTTTTTAGATTGCATTCATCCAACCGGCTAATTCCTTCAATAACAGATTCTGCATTCATAACAGCTCCTTCCTTAGAAGTATGTACCAAATCTTTATAATATATCTTGGCATTCTCCTGCCCTATAAGATCAAATTTTCCAGCTGTAAGGTCATTTAAATCCACAAAATGAACCATTTCTTGCTCTGCCAACTCCTTTGTCCATTTACGGTAAGTTTGCGCACAACGTTTCATTTTCCCATTCTCCCATTGATTGGCAGGTGTATGAGAAAGTAGAATAACCTCAACACCTTTAGCCCTTGCCTGACGTATATAAATACGCATATAATGACCATAAGTAAAAATTTCCTCCATACTTCCATCACGTTCAATCACCATTTTTTTTGATTCGTGACCGATTCCGGGAAGTGTTCCTCGAGCCAATCCCGTATTCAATGGATTATTGTCATTATGTCCAAAATCTATTATCAAATAGTCACCTTTACGTAATGCTGGCAAAAGTCTGTCCCATAATCCTTCGGTAATATAGGTACGACTACTTCGTCCCTCCACAGCACAATTTTCAACTGTGATACGTGAAGAATCGAAATAATCTTGTAAAAAACCTCCCCATCCCCATCGGTCAGCTTCCCCCTTGTCCGAGCGATATTTCACAGTAGAGTCCCCGATGACAAATACAACTGGTGCTTTTGAATTCAAACGACTGACCCCAGCCACAAACTGGAGAAAATTTCCCGGTTCCGAATATGTAAATATAGACGCATCACTCTGTTGTAGAGTCGGATAAAGACATACTGCGCCACCATTCATTTTCAGACAGTTACTCTCAAGCAATTTACACATTTCAGCTCCTGCACCAATCACAGCACCATATCCTTGCAGCACATTACCAGCCATCGGTCGCCGGACATAATAAGCTGGATCATAAGCAACGCACGCAGAAGAACTGACACCGGACAATCTACCATCGTTCCCGATAGCAGACGAAAGAGCCTGCCATCCAAGTAAAGCTACCGGACCATAAGCTATTGCATCTACCCATCCACGATTGATGGCACGTGCTATCGCATACACAAAAAAGGCAGTAGAAGAAGTTTCATAACCGGAATCGCAACGGTCGAGTAAACGATACCAAAAGCCATCTTTGCTTTGACAAGCTGCGACTCCCTCAATATGCTTGCGCAACAACTCTATCAAACCGTTTCTTCCCTCGTAATTAGAAGGCAGAGCATCAAGCACCTCACACAACGCAAGCATAGCCATTCCATTAGCGGGTCCCCAATAATAAGCAGGATGCGTCCTCATGTCTTCGACCCACCCATGCCGGAAAAGCCCTTTCTCCGAAACGAACAATCTATCAGCGAAATTACCTATCTGAAAAAGAGCCTCCCGATAATATTTAGTTTGGTTATATTTTGAAAGGGCCCCCATCAAAGCCAAAGCTGGAACACCTTTATAGATATCATCCAGCCACAATGTATGACGAAAAGGGCAATCACGCGAAAAAGTACCATCTGCCAAGCGTGTAGTCTTATACATCACCGTATTAACCCAACCTTCTACCAACGGACAAGCACCGGATATCTCTTCTGCCAAACAAGCCTTTATCATAGCTGCGCACATCGTGCCGCAATCATCCAAATCACGTGGAGATAGCAACTGAATCACCTCACTATCAGTTACACCATATTTTTCGTATACCCTACCGAAAGCAGGAAGCACTTCTGCCAAAAAGCTAAGACGATTATGTGCATAGTCCCGATAGGCATCATCACCTAGGAGTTCAGCAGCGGTAAACATAGCAGAATAGGTCATTCCACACCCATTATCCACCAGGCTGAAAGTCCCCCGTTCAAGCTGTGCTTCCCGGTTAAGTTCCGCACCAGCCGGAACATGCCTTCCTTTTTTCCCATCTATCACTTCATAAGGAGTATTCCTTTCCAAATACTCCAATACACATTTCATATCTTTCTTTATCTCGTCAGGGGATACTATGCCATAATTCACACCATCGGCATCCTCCGATATCCCTTTCTCCCTTTCTGTTACCGAATATCTTTCAGCTTTCTTTTGGGCTACAGCTTGGTTTCCTATTGCCAACAAACATGCAGCTGTTACAATTAATGCTATTCTATTCATCATTATAAACAAATCTATTTATTAGACTCCTTATTCAATCATCCCATAATAAGGCCTAATTAATCAAGTCTCTCTACGCCCAACTCAAATGGGGATTCTTACCCATCCATAACATAACTCCAAGACTCCCCCTTGTGTCAATTTATCATGTGGTATCAAGATACTTTCATTTTAGGAATATTTATCACATAGGAAAGCCCATGGTTAGGAAGTCTATGGTAAACTTTTGAAAAACCATTTGACCCTCCCACTCTAACTGCCGCTATATGATCGTACCTATTTACCCTATCGTACAATATAATCTTGTTAATCCATTGCTCTTCATTCCATTCCAATTTAATCCATGGCAAAGATGCCGTTACATGGGCTTTGGGAGCAATATTATAAGGATTGCTCCAACAATATGTACAAATACAAGCAACGATACAGCTATAACAAAATCGCAACATCTTTTCAGTAAAATATTTACAACAAATCAAAAATCATTCTTTATTCAAAACGTCTTCAGCCGATGGTGGTACATCCCCTTTAGCGGTTCCCCATGCTTTATTAGGATATTTACCCATTACGAGAACTAACTTACCACCATCTTTTATATCATCATGTTCAAACCAAGATTTATTCCAACTCCTCCCATTCAATATGGCCGATTGAATATATTTATTTTCGGTTGATGCTCCCTGAGCTTCTATTTCAAAAATTTTACCATTACTTAAAGTTAGTCGAACACGGTTGAATATCGGGCTTCCAATATTGTACGCAGGCATTCCTGGAGTAACAGGATAGAATCCCAACGCAGAAAATGCAACAAAAGCGGACATGCCCCCTCCATCTTCATCTCCCGGCATTCCCATTAAATCATTGCGAAACCACATACCAAGCAATTGCCTAATACGTTTTTGGGTTTTCCAAGGTTGTCCCGCATAATTATACAAATAAGGGACATGCATACTTGGCTCATTCGCCATTGAGAACTGGCCGACATTACCTGTATGATCCGGTAATTGCGCATAAAATGCGTATTTACTTCTCCCTAATGATTCACTAAACGTCTGGTCCAGATTGGCAATGAATTGCTCGCTCCCTCCCATTAAATCAATCAAATCAGCTACATTATGAGGCACGTCCCAACGATATACCCAACCGTTGTTCTCACCATAATATTCACGAGCTCCCATTCCTCCAGCAAAACGATAATCGAATGGCTCAATCCATTTGCCATTTTTATCTTTCGGGTGAAAGAAAGCCGTTTTATCATTATATACATTACGATAATTATAAGCACATCTCAGATAATGGGCAGCATCCTCTTTCTTACCCAGCATATCTGCAATCCTCGATAAACACCATTGATCATACGAAGTACCCAATGTCACAGCAATCGGCTGCCGTTTCTCAAACAGGTGTACATTCGGATCCGTTTCCTGCTCTCCTTCTTGAAGTGCCGGAATATATCCGTTCTTCTTGTAGAAATCATCGATCCAACCGGCAGGTGCTCCAGACCATGGAGCCAGTGTCTTCTCCTCTATACCCTTACGACAAGCCATATAAGCTTTTTCAAGATCAAATTGCAAGCCCTTAGCCGCCGCATCAGCTACTGTTGCCACTGCATGATTGGAGTTCATCCGACGCGAGTCACCTGTGATTTCAGGAAATGTGGGCATCCACAAGTTACCCATCTGCTCAGCCATCCGCAAATAAGATTCTATAATGTCTTTTTCAACTGTTTCATCAAGAAGTAAACGCAATGGATGTGCAGCGCGGTAAGTATCCCAAATCCAGTCATCGGTATAAAAAGGAGTACCATCATCCCCATGCACCTTTCCATCAAATGCACTAAAATAATTTCCATCCTCACTAATACACACCGGACGTTCAAATACCCGATAAAGTGAAGTATAGAAAACCGACTTCTCATCCTCACTTCCTCCATCTATCTCTATCTTTCCCAAAGCCGTATTCCACACATCTCTGCCCTGTTCAGCCAAACGGGCTATGTCGTAATCTTCTATTTCCCGTTTCAAATTCTTCTCGGCCTGCTCTTCACTGATAAAAGAAATGCCATAGCGGACATTTACCATTGCAGTTCCCGCAGGAAAACGCAATACTGCACAAGCATTCTCTCCGGCAACTTCTTTCTCTGCAATTTCCACCTTGCCTTGTTTCAAAATACCTGCTTCCTGAAAAGGGACATCAGCTTCCATATACAAATAGACTTGAGTATTATTTGCCAAACGCTGGTAACCACTTACATTTCCTTCACAAATGCGGATAGCACCGTTTCGTGAATTAACAAACAATTTCGGCTGTTTATCGTGACACCCAAACTTAATGCTATATAAAGCCGACTGGTGTGAAGGAGCATATTCCACATCTATTTGTTCATCTTCTAGACGAACGCTATAATAATATGGTTTTATTACTTCATTATCATAACTATAAGCCACAACCGGTTTATATTCTTCTCGCAATGAAGGACTCAAATTAAAAGCCGAACTTCCCCGGTGACTAGTTACCACAACAGGAAGCCCATTAAGTAAATCACTTGTATAGTCAGCACGTTCAGGATACACCCTAAGCATACTATTGGGAAGATGGACTGTCGGGAATGTAGGCACCAGCAAATGACTAATATTACCCATATAAGGATTAACGTAATCAACCGGTTTTTTCACAGTATCTATATCTTCCCTTGTCCGCATAACACATCCCACTAACAAGGCCATCCCCAAAAGGGAAACAAGAAAACTGATTTTCTTCATAACACTTAAATTATTCATTATACACTTGACAAACAGCGCATATCCGGCATTAACACCGCATATCCACTCTTCTACAAACTAATTTATTCTCATCTCATATTTTCTTAACAAGTGACGGGCACACTCTTGCAAATCCCCCTTTGTCAAACGCTTTGTCATTGTTCTGGAAGCGACCCAGTCTTCCTCAAACTTCTTCAATCTATTATCCAGTTCTTTCTGATTAAATTCTTGGTTATTTTCCACCGCTTGCAAAACTGCATCGATGTACATATCCCAACGCACAGCATAATATCCGGCTACCAGCCCCGACCACGTCCGACTGGCATAATCGTTCAATGTTCCTCCCCACGTAGTTATCAAATTACGTGCGTTTTTCTCATAATAGTCCTGGATAACTGGATCGCAACTATAAGCTCTGGCATCGTCAATCCACTTATCAAGAGAAGTATACTCATGGTAAGAAGTCAACACATCAATATCGTGCAGAATCTCACGCATCTCTGCAGCACGCATTCTTAATGCCAATAGGTCTCCAGTCGTATACACCCGGTCGAACTCATTTTTAACTGCCAGAAAATAATTCCCCAATAACTGTCTGCCAACGGATATCACATCCAGGCGCAACGCATTCCGATTCAATTCAGAAACCTCCAACAACATTTTCCATGCTTTTAAAAGCTGCCGATTAGAATAATCTATTTTTGCACGCCCACTGTTCACTCCCATCACAGGTCTATAATTAGGCAAAATCCCGACAGTTTTAGGTACTTGAACATATATATCATTAAATAGAATCTTCCAAGCTTCACGGACCGGTTGAATCACCTTACCTGCATGACGGTCTGCCAAAGCATTTACCCAAGTATCATCCCCTTTATCTATTGTCCAGGCTTTTTCTAAAATATATTCATACGGAAATTGAATGACATCAAGACCTTCCAGTGTGGAGCCGATTCCCTTCAAATTATCTCCTCCTTCCTTCAGTGCAATATCCAATCTTCGCCCACTTTCTTTTACATTTCCCGTGATACCCGTGTTTCCACCAAAATTTCCTAAATAACACCAGATATAAGGCTGACCATGAAAACAGTTTGTCTGTTTCCACAATTCCACATTCTCACAATGATAGTCCAATAAAGACAATTTGTTTTCAGGGACTCCTTTCAAAAAAGCTTCTATCCGAGGAGCTGTCCATTTTTCCCGGTCAAAATAAAACATCCAGGTCATCTGCAACCACTCAGCCTCTGAATCAGCTTCTTTTAAAGTATGATACAAATCAGAAGAAACCTTATTCAAATAATCCGGTTTCCAAGAAGGAGGCTCACCTTCATTAAAAGGGTCAATGCCATAAATATGTTCTGTTCCGAATAATTTTCTCTGTTCTTTAAGAAATTTCTTTTGCAACAGCGCAAACAAAGGTTCTTCCGGATTTAAAAAAGAACAATGATACTCCTTGGTAAATCCAGCCCATTTTCCTAAAGTCTGAATATCAGCCTCAGGATAGATCCTTTTTAAGGCCGCAGGAACATGTCCGTTAAAAGCAGGCAGCACGGGTTTCATATTCAGTTCACGCTCACGCGACAAAATCTGTTGCTGAAGTTTTGACTGATTTTCGAGCCATTCCATTGGCAAAGGACCGTTCCATGAATCGATATTGGCCATTCTATGCCAAGGAAGATAAACTGGTCCTGTAAAATATGAAAGGATATCTTGGTCTTTCAAACCGATATCTTTCCAAACTTTATACCATACAGCCTCTTGTCCCGTTATGGCTAAAGGCATATTTATGCCATTAAGTGCCATCCAGTCTATGAACCTTTGCCAATCATCCCAGTCCCAAAAGGCCATACTATAACCAAAAGTGCAATAATTCAAGAAAAAACGTCTTTTTACCTTTGCCGTTATCTCTATGGGCGAGAACACTTGTGGCAACTTCGCGGGCATCTCTACCGGTTGGTCCGCATACCAAGAAACTGTAGTCAAACAATAATATTTCAAATAGTAGTTTAAACCAGTTGCCATTGAATTAGCATTATTCCCGCTAATCATAATTCTGTCATCAGCCGTAGATTCAATTCTAAAAAGATCTTTCCCATTACCATCTACTTTCTTAAACAAGAAACTATCCGCATAAGCAGGAATCAAACGTTTTAACATAGATTTTGCGACTTCAACATCCCTACAATTTCCTGCCTGCATAGCTATTGCCCCCCAAAGCAATATCCCAATTAAACAAATTCCTTTCTTCATCCTTACAAACAATTTAATCTGAAACAATACAAGATTATAAAGCAGAGGCCTCTTTTACCAACCGAACCGCCGCTTTCAACGGATTACGGAAAGTCTGAGTCGTATTACGCCAAGGAGTCACAATCCAGTTTTCTTCCCACTCCCCTAAGCTCTGATCCGAAAAATAAAGTTGCAAACGAGGTATATAATAGTCTTTTATCAAACCTGACCACACACGAGCAGCGTAGTCTTCCTGTCTTCCTCCCCACGTCGTAATCAAGCGCTTAGCATTCATCTCATAACGTTCACAGTCCATAGCAGACACACCACAATCCCTTGCCTGCTCAATCCATCGATCCAACCTATGTAGAGGATGAGACAAAAGCAAACGATCGGCATTCAGTAACAACGAAACAGTTTGCGCCAATTTTCTATCCGCCTCCGTTTTATTCCCCTTCTTTTTCATTTCAAGTGCCTTGACATATAGCAAATCAGCCTTAGCACCCAAATAGAACGCAGCAAATTCGATAGCATCGTTCCTATACAATTCTGATTGTCGCAAACTTTCCGAACAATTCAAAAAAAGTTCCACCGCTTGGAAAAAATCATCGTTCATAGCCACCTTCGTCTCTCTTATACTATCAGGAACAACTGTTTGCCACGTAAAACGAGGATAGGCATAAAAAGAACCATATGTACTTTTTCTCAACAGATTCCAAGCTTCCGACATATTATCCGGATATCCACCGTAACGAGCCTTGCAATAACTCTCCAACCACATATCCAAATTTATTACAGTATCACTCCAACCTGCATCAGCAAGCAATTCATATACAACCTCATTACTTTCAAGCCCCTCTGGAGCAGATCCAAATCCTACCAAGTCTTTTCCGCACTCAACCTGCAAAGCCTCCACAGACGCAGATGCATACATATCCAATTCTCCAGTCAATATATTCTTACCACCGAAATTGGGCACATAACTAAAAATCCACTTTTTACCATAAAATCCTCCATGCCTTTTCCATGTCTGTTCCGTTTTCCATACCCATTTCGGGAAATCATTGCCTAAATCTATAATAATCATCTTATCATCAGGCACACGGCTCAACAATGCACTCAAAGCAGTCTGATCCCAGAAAGAACGTTGATAGCCGAAAGTCCATCCCTGAGTCACCCATACCGCATCCGGATTCCCTGCAACAATAGAGTTATATATCGTTTCACCATATTGGGCAAGCACTCTATTTTTTCCCTCTTTATCATTTTTGTCAACGGGAAGTTCCATTTCATTAAAGCTGTCTGACAAATAATATTTATTTTTTCCAAACTCCTTTTCCCACTCCTCAATGAACATTTTGCCTATCTCTACGAAAAAAGGAGAATCAGGAGGTAGCACGTATACATTATAGTTTTCATTAAAGCCGCCCCACTTCAAATGATTAAACCTTATCTCTGGGTGTTTCTGGACAAAAGCCATTGGCACAAATCCAGCAAAAGCAGGAGCTATGGGATGCATATCCAACTCGCGCATCCTCTCCAATATCCGATGCTGCAACTCAATCTGCTCCTTTTGCCAATTATCTGTCAGTCCTCCATCCCAAGAATTCAGATTCCCCATACGATGCCAAGGCAGATGGGCCGGTGCTGTAAAGAAAGACTGCACATCCTCCTTTTTCAACCCCAAACGCAACCATACACGTTCTGCTATAGCCTCAGCAGCCACTGTTGCCAACGGGAAGTTTACTCCATGAAGTGCCATCCAATCAATTTCCTGTTCCCAACGTTTCCATCCCCAAAAAGGAGCTGTATATCCATAAGTACAAACATTCAAGAAATAACGCAGGTTATAGGGGGTAGTCTGATGTTGTAAGCTATAATCCGGCCATACTTTAGGCAGCACCACATGGCTTCCTCCCCAAGTAGTCATTGAGCCACAAGCTTCTTGCATATAACGTCGAAAAGCATAACATAAAGCAACCTGGCTACTACCTTCAATTGTCAACATTCCCTTTGACGCTTTCACAGAGAAATAGTCCTTTCCATCTTGGCAGTCCGTCAATTTTAAACGCACATTCTTGCCGCAACTACCGAACTTTCTATTTATCACTTGCCACGCAGGTTGTTCTATTCCATCAGCCATAACAGATAATGACACACAAAAAAAAACATAAAAAAACAGTAACGCTGAAATTTTCATTCTAAAAATATTCTTCATAGGTCCAATCACTGTACTTTAAAAAGTGAATTACTAATTTTAACCTTCCCTTTCTTCATTTTAAAAGACAAAACGCCTCCTTCCATCAATTCCGTATGAGTGACAAATATGCGTTTCAAGAATTTTCCATTCAAAAAAACTTTATCTACGACATAATTATCCTCTGAAAGGTTATCGGCTATAATCGTCAATTTTTTCCCACCGGGAAGATGCAATGTCGCGCGTTCCAGTTGAGGTGCCCCCAAGACATACTCACCACCGCAAGGATTAACCGGATAAAAACCAAGATTAGACAACATATACCAAGCAGACATTTGTCCACAATCATCACTGCCAGGAAGACCATTTTCTTGATTTTTATAAAAATTTGAAGCCAGATAGCGTATCAATAAGTCAGTCTTATCCCCTTTATCAGTATATTTGTACAAGTATGGCAAATGGTGACAAGGTTCATTGCCATGCCAATATTGCCCTAAGCACCCTGTAATCTGCCAAGATTTACCTTTTACTATCGGATTTGTTTTCGCAAAAAACATCGAATCCAAACGATTTGCCACCTTTTCACTTCCTCCATTCAATTCCACAAGCCCTGGAATGTCATGTTGCACATGAAAACGATAATGATAGGCATTCGCTTCCGTAAAATCAGATTCCGGAATCCACTCTCCAACAATTTCATCCACATCGACATCCTTCTTGAATTCACCTTTTTTATTTTTACCACGCATAAAACCGGAACCAGCATCATATACATTACGGTAATATCCAGCCCTATTCATAAGAAAGGCATACTCTTTCCATTTATTCAAAGATTTGGCCATCTGTGCAACACAATAGTCATCGTAGATGCCTTCCAGAAGTTTAGACACAGTTTCGCGCCCATTGTCAACAGCCGTCATTTTATCATCATAAGGGATGTAACCATACCGATTTATCAAATCTATATGATTTCCATGATGCATCTTCGTTACCGTAGTCCATAAAGCATTGAATATTTCATTATCTGTAAAATATGGTGTCCGTATTCCTTTCAGCCAAGCATCTGCTACAACCGGAACTGCATGATTGGCAATCATAGTGTGTACCTCCCTGCCCCATAATCCCCAACGAGGCAAATAAGAATTTGCTTCTGACGGTCTATCAGTATAAGTTTCTTTTTTACTATAAGACAGCATCATTGAAGTCTGCAATTCCTCTGATAATGACGGGGTCAATATTGTATACAACGGATTTGCCGCCCTATATGTATCCCAAACCGAAAGAGTTGAATAATATTTTCCATCTGGTGAAACATAAACTGAATCATTCTCTGCACGATATTCTCCATTACAATCTGCAATATTATTAGGTTGAGTATAAAGGCGATAAAAAGCCGTATAGAAATTACACATTTGCTCATTAGTTCCCTCGATTTCGATAAGCCGGAACAAGTCATTCCATTCACCTCTTGCATTACTGCACTCTTGTTCAAAAGATCCCCACCCTCTGAATTCTCGATTCAAATTGTCTTGAGCATTTTCTACACTCACAGTAGATAAAGCTACACATACCTCCAACATATCATCTCCTTGCATATCAAAACACAGAACGTATCGTGGAGCTTTTTCATCCGCACCACCAAGACTTTTCATTTCAACAATACGTGAAATCGGCTTATTCCATGTTATCACATAGAACAATTTACGCTGAGTCCACTCACGCGCTTTTCGATAACCACACAATGTATAGTTATCAAGAAACTTTTGATTGGCTTCAAGTACATTATCTTTGATATTTCCCACATTCCAGCTTACTCCATACTGCAAATCAATCAGTAAATGAGCTTCTTCCCCTTGCCGATAAGTATAACGATGATAAGCAACATGCTTCAAAGCAGTCAATTCTATTTTTACTTTATGAGTAGTCAACTCAACCGAATAATATCCAGGATAAGCTTGTTCCGTATCTTTTCTATATTCTGAACGAAAGTCTGAGCGTAACTCTTTATTCTTAAAATCACCACAAAAAGGCAAGAGCAAAATATCAGACAATGTAGGACATCCCACACCATTTAAATGTGTTTGTGTAATCCCCCAGATATATGAATCACTATATTGGTAACCGGAAATATGGTCTCCTTCATACCCCGGATAATAATCTGTGGTTGTCTCCGGGCTAGGCTGTACCATACCCAACGGTCTTACTGCTCCCGGGAAACAGTGACCGTCCCCTTGAGTACCAATCAATGGATTTACATATTGTACATAGTCTTTCTCTCCAGCCAAACCATATAAATAAGAAAAAAACAGCAAATAAGACAAAATAGACAAACGTAAATATTGCATATCTCAAGTATTAAAATAAACCCAGCCTCTATATAACTCTACTCCACTGTAAACTGATATACAGCCCTAAAAGTGTATTCTTCGCCCACATCCAAAAGTATAGATGGAAAATTTGCCCAATGTACAGCGTCAGGATACCCTTGAGGTTCCAAAGCAATTCCGGCACTACTGAAATAAGGTGTACCATCCTTCCCCACATCAGATCCATCCATCATATACCCCGTATATACTTGTAAAGAAGGCTGATTGGTATAAATAGACAATTTTCGCCCACTACTTTCTTCATATAATTCCACAGCTAATGGGCAGTCTCCTACATTATTTAATACGTAAGCCAGCGAAAAACCTTTCTGTAGTCTGATACCCAGATAGTCTGTAGCCAAAGCATCTGAAATTATCCGTCCATTTCTAAAATCAAGTACAGTTCCTTCCAATGAAATAATTTTCCCGGTAGGAAGCAAACTGTCATCACAATCAATAAGCTGAGCAGAATATAACCGGAGTCTATGAGACAAAACATTCATAGATCTCCGTACGCTAGCTAAATTGAAAAAAGCATGATTTGTCAGATTTATGGGAGTTAGGCAATCTGTCACCGCTCTACACTTTATTTCCAACGAATCAATATCGGTCAATGTATAACGAACAGATACCTTCAAATTACCAGGATAACCCTCTTCACCATCAGGGGACAAACGAGTGAACAGAACTGTCTGTTCCCCTTTTTCATTTATGCCTACTGAAGTATCCCAACAGCAACAATGAAATCCTTCAAAACCACCATGCAGATGATTGGGTGTAGGCTTACCATAGACATCATTGGCAGCTAACTTATAATAATTATTCCCAAGATTGAAGCCTGCATGCCTTATGCGCCCACAGACACGTCCAACGGTAGCTCCATAATACTGTTCGCGAGCCTTTTTATAACTAACCAAATCATCGAATCCCAACAAGACATCTTCCAAATTCCCCTGCCTATCAGGAACAAGCATAGCCAACCAACGTGCTCCATAATTCGTAAAACGAGCCGTCAAACCATTGTGATTGTGAAGGGTAATTACACGCTCCATATCTTTTTATTTATTATTTTATAAACACCCATTCGGACACATTATACCGCTTGCCTTTGTAAGAACCTTTACGTTTATACTTGCCCTTTCCATTTTTCACATCCAAAAGCAACCAGTTATAACTGTTCTTACTCTCGAAATCATAACTCACACCATCATCCTCGAACAAAGTAGAAGTCGCTTCCGAAGCATCCCCATAAACATGGCATACAATATCAAAAACAGAATCGTCGGCTACATATTGCAAAGGTTTAGCCAATGGCAAAATTGTTCCTCCCTTTACAAACAATGGCATTTCATCCATTGCTATGGTCACTTCATGTTCACCGCCACCTTCATAGCGTTCGTTTGTGTTAAAGTTATACCAAGTCCCCTTAGGAAAATAAACAGTCCTTTTGCCGGTATCATCCAATAATGGAGCCACCATCAAGTTATCTCCCATCATATACTGATTCGTAATATTCTGTATTTTAACATCTCCAGAGAAATCCATTAACAAAGGACGAAAAGGAGGAATACCCTCCATACAATAATGTGCGAAGGCATTATACAAGTAAGGTAATAAACGCATACGTTGGTTCACCAATTTACGTGTAATATTCTCCATTTCAATACTGTCTGTCAAAAAGATACCGGCATTGTTTTTATCTTTATCATACTGTAGCCAAGGAGGATTTTGCAAAAACCAACTGTCAACGACTGCATGGGCAGACAAAAGTACAACTTGTAAACGACGGAAAAATTCAGCCTTTGACCCGGATTGCCTCACTTCGGGTGACCACAACAATCCTCCGAAAGCCGAATTACAGACCATCTCAATATAATCTTTATACCCATAAATATCACTATACAACGAAGCAGGAATGGAAGAAGCGAACAATCCCGAAGAGCGATAATCTTGAAAAGTCCGTTTATTTTCACTGACATACATCTCATTCAATGTCCGCAAATAAAGCATACCAAATGCTTGATGCACTTGTTCACCATCCATTCCGGAGGGGAAAGTACTCATTTCGGGAAATCCCCAAGTAGCATTCCCTACAGAAACATCCGAATTATCACATTCGTCAAGTTTGAAACCTGATATACCTTCACGCATTAACTGCTTATGATAATCAGCAAAGCGCGTTCTCGTCTCCGGCAAAGCAAAATCCGGTACCAGTCCACCCCATACCAGAAAATCACCAGAATAATCCTTCAGCGGTTTCCATAACGGTGAAGTAGGATGCACATAAGCATGTTCCCACAGATTCACTTTGTAATGATTCCCAATCAAGGTTTTCAACATTGAATGATGATCCGGATAACGTTCCTTATTCCATACATAAGAACAAGAATAGGCAGCCGTATGCCAACCGGGTTCCAACCCAATCACATCACAAGGAATCTTCTTATCCCTAAAATAGGACTGTACCCTCATAACTCCCTCTTGCGTAAAATCAGTCTTAGTACGGTATTTAAAACCAAGTCCCCACATAGGAGGCAAACATCCACCGCCGGAAAACAAATTATATTTCTGAACGGCTTCCTTCAAACCGGAAGCCTGAAAGATAAACACTTCCACCCCATCACAGTTCGGAATATCAACATATACATAGCTTCCGGATTTCTCATTAGCATATAATTCTTCGGTAGAGGTCTTCACTTCTCCAGTAGGGGACGGAGATTTCTCTTGAATATTTTTTTCAGTATGAGTACCACAGTAAAAAGTCGTGTATCGTAAAGTATTAACCAGAATTCCATATCCTTTGCTTGACACATAGAACGGTTGCGGAGCATGTGTATAACCCAATGTGTTCAAAGGATGGTCATTCACGATGGGTCTCTTCTTTAATCCCCGTTGCTGGAACGAACCAATCTGAAGCCCAAAACCATAAAGCTGTTCTCCATCTTGCAAAGGTATAGACACACGACTTCCACGTGTAGTCACTCTCATATCAATATCCTTCAACGTAAAAGGAAGTTCCCTGGTGGCAAGCTTATCCAGTGCACTATACTTAGGTCCCTTCGGACAAAAATCATAAGGGGTGAATTTATCCGGTATTCCTATAGACAAACGATAAACCCCATTGGCCAACGTGTCAACAGTAACAGCATTCTGCCCTCTTACGCTCAATACACCTCCCCAAAAAAACAAAGCAAAAATATAAACCTTTAAAAACTTTAATTTCCCAATATATCCTTGTCGCATAAATCTACATCATTAAAATCATTCAACCAATTTCCAAATAACCTCAATATCCAACTTCTTTCCCTTAACCCGCACAATTAAAGGATATACATCCTCACCCGGTGTCAATCCCTTAGGAGGAATGCCCGGTGCTACCCCCGTATATAGTTCATAAGGCACAGAGAGATTCAAAATCAGCTTTGTTCCATCACGTAACTCAAAAAAACAGCTCCCATCTCCACAGCCTTTACTTACATTAGAAATACGCTCATATTCGGGTAGCGTATCACACCTTGCAGCAGGCAAAGCCACAGAATCACGCAATATCAAAGTATAGTCATACACATGTTCCTCCTCCGACTCACAAGTAAAACGGTCTGTCAAATTTAGTCCATCCAATGACAAGCTCCTGCACATTTTCACTCCCGGATAAGCATTCTCTGAGGAGGCTTCTATTTTTCCACCATTGAAAGTAGGTTCAAACAAGGAAATCTTTTCCCCAACAGCATTCTGATTCTTCCTATCAACTGTCACCGTATTATGTGAAATTGTCTTCTGATACCAAGCATAGCAATCGGGGACTCCGTATGCCGTAGTACCCAAATCTGGCAGAATCTCTTTACGACCGTCATGAATGCTTATTGACAGCTTGTCTGGATGCCCGTGCAATCCACCACTCGGTCCGTTTTTCAATACCACCGTTTTATCTTGGAAGCGCAATACGCCAACTCCCAAATCCGGAAACAGATGACTATCCAAGGAAACGCGCCCATCATGCGATTTCAAATCCATCCCGTTTATCAATGCCTCCGGCGATTTCCTTTCAATTTTCTTATAACATGCAGCCAGAATGTCCGTCATCTGTCGATTACCGGTGCGCAAAGCCACAATCTCGTATAGACCCGTTTGCTCAAACAAAGTAGTCCCATACCAACCGTCATTCTGCGAAGGAAACATCAAATCCGAATAAAGCAACTGCACGGGCGACAAGAACATATTAACAACCTTCGGGTCGTACAAATCAATATTGCGGCACCTTACCGCCTCGGCAGACAGCAGAATAGCCCGCAACGGATAAAAGTGATAAACCACGGAACCTTCATTCCACCAGCCATCATCATATACATGATACTTCTGCATATCATAATACCCCAGCACCGGTTTCTTCAGAGCGACGTCAATTATGGAATCACTTTTTAAAGCAACTCCCAATGCCATGATTCCTCCGTTGTGCCATACCTGCCAATTGCCTTTATCACGACTTGCCATCAGTAACTCCGCACAAGGACGCAGAAAGCCATTCTCTATCTGCCGTTGTTCCTCCGAAGTCATTGCTTTAGAAGCCACCAGATAAGCACGGGCTGCATCTATGGCCCAAACAGCCTCGTCCAAGCTCTGAGAAAACAGCTTACCACTTGTGCCCGGATTATATTTCCTCTCCCTATCATGAATTTTATAAGCAGGATATTTCCGGGACAAGTCCAACAACATTGATGCTATATTACGGGCATATTGCTTTTTATCTGTTGCTAAATATAGATACATATTAGCCTTCAAGTAGTCCAAATTAGCAGCATGAACAAAATTTACCCAAGCCCAGTCATATTTATCCACTCCACTCCATTTCTTTTTACACACAGTGCAATAGTGTTCTTTAGGGCTGTCCCAATCAAACACAAACTGAGTATTATGAACCGGACAAAAATAGTGATGGCCATGTCCCCCTTCCAAAGTCGGTATTTCCAGAGAATGTTTTTCTCTTTCCGCAATCGTCTTATCAAGCCTTTTTAAGATTTTTCGTCCCCATTCTGTTTTCGAAGAAGACTTGATATTATTCATGTCCTCTTGAGAATAAAAATAGAAACCAGCATCTTGTTGGGCAAAAACCGACTGCACAAGAAACAAGCTTATCAGTAAAAGAAATCTGTTCTTCATCATCCAACGACCTTGCAATTATTGTTAATCCTATTCAGTCTAATTAATGCCTCTATATAATAATAATCGGCATAGATTATCGAAGCATCTATCTCTGACCCATGAGGCTTATGCCCAGTGGAATGCAGCAAAAAAGCATTGTTCACCTCTCCACTCAAATAGGCTGGAGATGATAAAGCTTCCAGCATCTTTATGGCAGCATCAAAGTATTGCCCAGCCTTCTTTTTATCCTTGATATATGATCTCAATTCAAGCAATCCCGAAGCCACCACTGCAGCAGCCGAAGCATCTCTCGGTTCTTCTGGAATACCGGGTGCATCAAAATCCCAATAAGGGATGTAATCCGCCGGGAGTCTTTGCAGGTAAGTATCCGTAGCCTTTTGAGCTACATCAAGAAAAGCAACATTTCCCGTTTCCCTATAACACATGGTAAAACCATAGATTGCCCATGCCTGCCCACGTGCCCATAAAGATTCATCCGCATATCCCTGATGAGTCAATTGGCTGATTCTTTTTCCGCTGAGCGTATCATATACCACCACGTGGCATGTACTGTAATCATCCCTGAACTGATTGTTAACAGTCACCTCCGCATGGCTGAATGCAATATCATACAACCTTTTATCGCCTCCATTCTTAGCAGCCCAAAACAGCAGTTCCAGATTCAGCATATTATCAATGATTGTGTTGTGTGGCCATCCTTTTTGCTGTCTCATTCCCGGCCATGAATGAATCGTACCTACCCGTTCATTAAACAAAGTTGCCAACGAATCGGCTGCCCGTAGCAACATTTCCTTATATTTTTGTTCACCCGTCAATCTATAAGCATTGCCCAAACTGCAATACATCATAAACCCCAAATCATGGTTGCCCGGTTTGTGGTCAAGCACCGGATATAAAGCAGAAGAATAACGTTCTGCCTGCTTCTTAATCTCTGCATCGTGCGAATACTCATATGCATACCAAAGTATTCCGGGCCAAAAGCCACTTGTCCAATCATAAATGGAGGTACAGTTCCATTTACGTTCATCCTTGTCAAACAATATATTACGTGGCATCTGGGTGGTATCATCCAAGCTATTCAGGCTTTTCTCTATCTGCCCTTCGCAATAGTCCAACAACGGTTCCACCTCAAACTTAGAATGAGAAGAACATGAACAGAACAGAACGAACAGACTTCCTAAAACATATCTTTTCATAACGAAACTAATCTTTAAGTTCTTTGATAATCATAGCCACACCGCCACGAGGCAAAAGAGACAACTTCAAGTTGGTTTTTGCCGTCACCTTTTTTGTGTCTATGGCTACATGCGTTCGTGTTTTCACTTTCTCTCCTCCATCTGTAAACATTGTCAATTCATATTTCTTACCTTCTTCCAAAAAGTCAAGAGAAACATTCAGCTTTCTTGCGTCATTGTTAGTAAGACAACCTACATACCAGACATTGTCTTTTCTACGAGCCATCGTTATATACTCGCCAATAGCGCCATCAAGTGTTTTAGAGTCATCCCAAGTAGTAGGCAGATTATCAAAGAAGAACAACTCTGGTTCATCTTTTACATCTTCCGGAGTATCGTACCAATATAAGAACTGCAAAGGACTATAGTTTATCACAGATAATGCCATTTGATGACAAGCCGTATTCAGCAATGAACGTGCATTCAAGCCCTTTTCCAAGCCCGGCTTCAACTCTTTACGGTGATAATAACAAACCGTAGCATCTGCTGCTCCACAAAGGAAGCGGGTAAAGGGCAAAGTCGTATTGTTTACACCATCGGGGAACTCCTCATTACCTCTGACACCTTCCTGAGTCAGAAGATTAGGATAAGTACGACTAAATCCTGTAGGTCTATATTCATCATGAATATCCACCATCAAATGATGTTTTGCACACTTCTTTACTGCATCATGCAACCATGTTGTCCATCTGAATGAACCGACATGCACGAATCCGAACTTGATACCTGCTATCCCCCAAGATTCATACAATGGTAATATTTCGTCCAAATAGGCAGACAAAGCACGCTGATTGACATATACCCAGACCCCTACACCTTTGCTCTTTGCATATCTCACCACTTCAGGCATATCCAAATCATTGACCGGACAACGCTGCGGATCAACATCCGATTTTCTAGGATCTGACTCTTTTGAGATTTCCGAACCATACCAACCCGAATCAAAATGAATATAGTTCAATCCTCTTTTAACAGCAAAATCCACAACTTTCTTAGCCCCATCCGTAGTAAGGGAAACGGTACGGATTATACGTCCCGGCTTAATCCAGCTTGTATCCTCTATTTGGCAAGGCTTATTCAAGTTCAAGATCAAATCATTATTATTAATCAAATCCTTAGGGCTTTCAGCCACCATCACAACCCGCCAAGGAGTTTCAAATGGAGCTATATCTTCAACCGCATCATACATCTTGCAACGGATCACGTTACTCTCCCCTTTACGTACTACAAACTTGGTCCTACTGTAGTCAACCATTTCTGCCTCAGCCAAACTTGCATAAAGTCCATTTCCCAACTGAAGAGTCAATGGCCGTTCAGCCTCACCCGGCCAGTCTTTAACCAGCATACGTTTATGTTCTGCTTGGGCAAAAGGAGCAAACCAGCAGTAAGTATTTTCCGGTACGGTAAAAGTTGTAAACTCTTCAGTAATGCGTAAATAAGAACCGTGCAAATACTTGTATCTGAAACCGACACCCGAATTGTAAATTCTGACAATTAAGGCAAGTCTGTCACCGTGCCCCTTTCTCTTCAATGTATAAGTGTAACCTTTATAACAATCATTTACTACTGAACGTTCTCCATAAATAGGATGCCAATCTTGATTTACGGAAACAGAATCAATTCGTTCTATTTCCATATTTTCCTTCCACCCGTCTATGCCAAGACTCGACTCCAGAATAACCGGTTTTCCTTTATAGGTAACTTCGTATTTCAACTGCCCATTCACTGTATATACAGAAAGTCCAACAGAATTATCAGGAGAATGGAAAACTTGTTTAGCACTCCCTGCATAAGCCAACACCACACTAACAAAACAAAAAACAATACTATTCAATATTCTCATGGTAACATTATTATTTCAACAATTTCACACGTATAATTTTGCTTTTACAAATACCATGCAGAGCATAGTCAATTCCAGTATTCATCAGATAACTGCCACTGTATTTCCTATCATCCACCTGATAAAAACTGTCTGGATTAAGTCCTTTAAATCTCAGACGTTTTTTCTCAACAAGGCAGCGAGTGCTCACGTCAATCTGTTCTGAAACATTATAGCAAAAAACCACAGCTTCTTCTCCTTTAGGACTTACATATTCCAATATTGAATGAGTTGATTCAAACGGAGATGACAATCTATACAAAATACCATTATGCACCAAAGGACGAATCTCCTTATATAAAGCTATTTTCTCCTTTGCAATTGCAATTTCATCCGACTTCCAAGAGGTTATATTATTCCCAATACCCAATACTCCACTCATAGCAACATCAAAACGAAAATTCAACGAGTAATTCATATTATGCCAATTTTCACCTCCAGTCCAACTAACCATTGAATTAGCAGGGAAAGCACTCAAATAGCCATATTGAATATAAATACGATCCAACGGATCAATATTATCACTAGCCCAAGCGACATCCATACGAGAAAGCATGCCTAAATCAACTCTTCCCCCCCCACTTGAACACGTTTCAAATAAGACATGGGGAAATTCTTTTTTCAACTCATCAACTAGTCTATACAAATTTTCAGTATAGCGAATACGAACTTCACGCTGTTTCTTAGTGGGTGCAGAGGGCCATCCCGGTTCAGTCAAATGTCGGTTCATATCCCATTTAAGATATTTTATGTTATGCTCCCTCAGAAGGGTAGAAAGTGATTTGCATAAATACTGACAAACATCCTCACGCGCCAAATTCAACATAAACTGACTGCGTCCCAATGTTTTAGGACGATTAGGGAAATAGAAAATCCAGTCAGGATGGGTACGGTACAAATCACTATTTGGATTAACCATCTCAGGTTCAACCCAAATACCAAAGTCCATACCCATATCATTAATTTTTTTTATCAATGGTTTTAATCCATTCGGAAATTTGTTTTTATCAACAGTCCAATCGCCTAAACCTCCTCTATCGTTCACACGACCTTTAAACCAACCATCGTCTATCACAAACATTTCAACGCCTATTTCTTTAGCCACCTTAGCTATGGCAAGTTGCTGCTCTTCATTCACATCAAAACCTGTAGCATACCAGCTATTATAAATTACTGGACGTTGTTGACTTCCTTGCTGAAGAACCTCTCTTGTATAAGAAGCAAAAGTCTGAGATACCTCCGATGTTCCATTTTGAGTATATCCAAAACATATTTTAGGCGTAACGAATGATTCTCCTGGAGTAAGATTTAACCAGCTATCCCAAAACCTAATACCACCTGAAATTTGCAAAGCGCCATCAGACAAACGTTCAAAATCCATTCTCCATGTACCACTATACAATAATTGTCCGAACCAAACGTTACCTGCAAACTCATCATGTTCTCCCTGCGGACGAATTGCAAAATAGGAAGAGCCATAAGACTTAAAATCTCTGGATTGAATAGTTTTAACACCTTGAGTCAATAAAGTTGTCTGAGGTTGAAACTCATTTCCCAAAGAACCAGATAAATGAGTCAATTCATATAAAGAAGCAGGTAACCACATTGAACCTGATAGTAGATTTTCAATCAAGATATCATTCCGTTTTCCGACATTAGCTACTTCAATCCATTTCTCTATCAAATTATAATCTGGAAGCACCCTATAGCAAGCATAAACAGATAAAGGATAGTAAGAGTCTTTCAACAAAATGCGTAAAACATCATATTCTCCATCTTTCAATAATTCTGATGAATGATATTTCAAGTCTAAATCTCGCACATTATCTTTAAAAACAGCTTCAACCACTGGACTATTCCAAGCACCGACTCCACGAACTGGAACTTCTGGAAATTCATTCCACCGAACAGTTTTCCGTTCCTCACCTTCCACTTTAGGTCCATAATAAAACGCATTCAAACGCTCACCACGTATTCCGATACGATAAGACATTTTTTCCGTTTCCAACATCCAGTCTTTATCAGACAATTCTAATATTTGGGCAGGAGCAGAGAAACCAATCAACAAAAAAATTAATAAAAGAACAAATCTATTACTCATAGCAATTATCAATTAATCAATTCTATTTCAGAAAAGATAGGTAAATGATCGGACAAAGACGTTTTCAAAACCTTTGAAGAAATTAATTTCCAGTTTTTTCGAGGATAGCCAAACAAATAATCTATCTTTTTTTTAGGTTCTTTTGCAGGAGAAGTAAGTTGAGAATTAATGGATAGCGGCTGCCAATCCTCAAAATAAGTTCTTATCTCCATCGCATCAGGAGTAGCATTAAAATCTCCTCCCAATATAATAGGAAAATGTTTTTCTTTAAGTATTTGAGTAATTATCTCTAATTGCTTAGCACGTGAAGCCATTGATGTATAATCTAAATGAGTGGAAGCCACTATAATCGTATCTCCACTAGTTAATTCTATTTCAGCCATCAACAATGCCCTGGCTTCATGTCCCTCTTTTTGCTTAGGTAACATCACCTTCTGTACATTTATATATGGGAATTTTGTCAACATTCCAATACCATAAAATCCTCCAGCATAGGATATTGTTTTACCATATAAAGGAAACATTTTTGTATAATAGCCTAATTCGGTCACAAAATTTACATTATGCTGATGTGGTGTCCTTTTTCGTTTAGTCATACAATCCAATTCTTGCAAAGCAACAAAATCCGGTTCACAAGTTACAATAAAATCTGCAATTTCTTTTATGGAAGCTAATTCCCCAAAACGCAAATTATACGTCATAACCTTCAATTGAACCGATTTCTGAGCAAAAAAAGAAAATGGCATAACAGCGAAAAAGAAGGCAAGAAAGTATTTTAAAGTCATCATATTATCCTTATTTTAAAGTCAAAACACTATCACTTAACACCAGTGATGTTTCCGTATCATAAGATGAAAAAAGGGCTAACTAAAAACAACTACAAAAAATTAAAACAGTAATTTCATTTTTAACTAGCCCCTCCCATACACTTATCTTCCTATACATTTATAAAGGATAAGGAGCATACGGTGCAAAAGAAGCGTCGTTGTTAAAAGCACGTTCATCACTCAAAGGATACTTAACATCAAATGTAACAGTCCAATGTCCATTATCCTTCTTTGCAATTTTCTTCACCCAAAAAATTGCAAAAGCAACATTGTTGACACCCGTAGCCGGAGATACCGTAGGATGAGAATGGGTGCCCCAACCTAAAAGGAAACCACCAGTCTTATTTACATCATTCATATTAGGCCCAACACGTCGACTTGCTGTATAAATTTTATAGTTTTCACCGTCAGGACTCGGAGCTATAATAGTTGATTCCAAATAATCGAACAAATCCTGTTCCGATTGAATGGCATCGAATCCCTCTTTTGTTATTTTTCCTCTCCAATTAGACAAGAAAGAATAAGTCAACTCTGTAAAACCTGCAATATAAGGCTTAGACGAATTATAGTAACTGGCACCTGCAGCGTAAGCATGAGGAGACAGCGGCTGAGCCCTGCCATTATCTACATTGGCCAAATAAAAATCTATTCTATTCTGATTCAAGAATGCTGTTTCTTTCCCAAAAACCGGGCTTTCTTCATACAAAGCAAGGAAACAAGCATTATCTGCCGGATCCGTTGACATCACAACGTCAGTCAAAGAAGACATAGCAGATACACTGAACACTTTCACTCTACGCTCTTCGAATGTTGTCACATCACTTTGATTTACAGCTACAATATTCATAGCTTCCACACCTTCTTCACCTCTAATTTGGAAAGAGAACTTAGCTTCATTACCTTCATTCTCCTGCAAAGACAATTCAGTATAGTCACCCAATACTCCATTCTTCTTCAAAGCATATTTTACAGAAACAATATCAGAACCAGAGGCAATCACTCCTTCAATCGTTTTCTCTTTTCCGATGGATATTCTGGTCAATTCTGCCAAATCACTAGTGAATGCAACATCCATAAAATCTTCATTGACCACATTCAGCACTTTAAATTCTTTTGTAGCAACACCGCCATGCACGTTATCCACTTTTACTAAAACAGAATTCAAACCAGCTACTACCGGAATAGTAAGTTCAAAATTGCCAGAAGACAAGGTTCCTTGAACAACCTTTTGCTCAACACCATCCACAACCGGAACAGCCCAAACAGAAGCTAATTCATATTCGCTTTCTACCTCTCCACTAATCTTGAAAGGAATTCCAACACAGGCAGTTTTTTTAGTATCCACCCCATTCTTAAAATTCACAATCGGGGCATTTCTCACTTCTGTTACAGTCACCGTACGCTTATACAATTGATTATTTTGGTCAAACACGGCAAAAAAGACATGAGACATATTCTTTACGACCGGTACCTTAGCTATCAATACAGCATCACCCAATACCGGAATATCCACCTTATCACCTATTTTAACTTTACCATCACTGCCTTTTACGCCCACTTTATAATAAGCACTTTTTACATCTACCTCAGAATCGATGTATAAAGGGATTTCCAATACGCAATTCTCCTCCAAATACTCAAATTGCTCTGGAGTATCCTTCAAATCTATGAAATAACTAACGTAATCATCATCATGACTACATGCTCCAACTAAAAACGAAAGCAATATAACATATAGCAAACTTATATTCTTTTTCATAATATCTAAAATATTGTCGTATGAAATAATTGGTATGAAGACAAAGCTTGCTTTCACAATAAATTCCGATATCAACATACCAATTAATAATTAAATACCTATTTAAAATCCTGGGTTATTAGGGAATTCAGCCTGAGAGTTTGCATCAATAACAGACTGCGGTATCGGGCATAAATTATTCTTTTCCCCAACTGTTCTGCTGGAAACCTCATAACCAAATCTCTTTGTTCTGTCATAAAGCAGGCCCATGCGGCACAATGTCAGAGTACGGAATTCTTCTGCATAAAGTTCACGTGCCCTTTCATCCAACAGATAATCTATATCCACATTATTAGCTTGCACAGGAGCAGCATTAGCACGTGCTCTTACCACATTTATGTCAGCTGCAGCAGCAACCTTATTATCATTTTTCAGATAAGCTTCCGCTCTCAACAAATAAGTTTCTGCCATACGAATAGCATACCACTCCATAACGAAACCATTGGAAGGTTCAGCAGCATAGTGCCAATCGGAACCACATTTCATGATACGGGGGAAGAAGCGTTCCATGGTATCATTTCTAGTAACCAACCACTCTTTTTTAATAATATCACCGGGATGTAGTTTTACCACAATGTCCGTTCCATCAGCCAATGTCACCGCTGTTTCATACACATGAGTCGGATCATCCACCTCAACACCATTGCGAATAGGCTTGGGAGCTCTATAAATACGATTAATATTATATTCCGCATTACGTTGGTCTTCTGCACCAGACTTGCCCCACAATTGATACACGAAATAATTTGTTGGACGCAACCAAGATATACCACGTCCAGTCCAATCACGTGCTTGTCCATCATAACCGAATTTGGTACTTCCCCAGAAAGCAGGCCAGAATACACGTTCTTGATCCGTACGTGTTGTCAATCCATCGTTCAAACCACCTTGCTTAAACTTATCAACTTGAATTACCCAAATTGATTCTTTATTGCCCGTCTGGTAACTATAATTAGAAAATCCATCTACACTTTTCATTTGGAACAAATCCCAAAACGCATCCTTCCCTTCCACATCTTTGCGCCAGCCAAAGCGTTCTGTCATCAAATGATACTCTCCCACCTTCTGGTCTATCACCATAGAAGCAGCATCGACAGCCTTTGAATACATGGTTTTATCACCAGTTTCATCTCCAAGAGCAATATACATTTCTGCCAGATAATGGCAAGCTGCTGCTCTGACTACTCTTCCCGGTTCTGATACTGAAATCGGCAAATATTGAGATGCGAATTCAAAGTCTTCAACACATTGACGATACACATCGGCACGTGAATCACGCGTATAAGCAAGAGAAGGAGTGCCAACCGGTTCTGTCAAGATGGGAACGCCACCAAACATGCATCCCAAATATCGATAACAATATCCTCTGAAGAATCGAGCTTCTGCTTGTATAGCCAATTTCTCAGCCTCGTTGCTCCAACGTACATTGGGATTTTCAGTCTGCTTCAACAACATATTCACATTATAAAGCATTCCAAAATGCCGGCCATACACAATACGAAATACATCTGTTGTCGAATTCACATATCCCCAATCTGTAAAAAGTTCCGTATCAGAATTCTGTCTAAACATAACATCTGTTCCAGAACCAAACTGGAAGAAGTGCACCGGATCATCCCTAAAATTATAATTCTGACGAACTATTCGATAAAATTCATTCAAACCTGTCCTAAACTGAGCAGCATTCAAATAGGAATTGTCAACAGTCAAGAAATCATCGGCATCTTCTTTCAAGAATTCGCCATCGTTACAAGCACCCAATGTACATAGTGCAAGTGCCAAATATATAACTTTTTTCATACTTTCTACTTTTTAAAATTAAAATACTACTTCCACTCCCACAGTTATATTACGCATGGCCGGGTTACCATGGGCGTAAGCCTGACCTGTTTCCGGATCTTGTCCTTCCCATCCAGTAAATGTCAACAAATTCTTTGCAGCCATATAAAGTTTCAAGTCCTGAATCGGAGTCTTTTTCAACAATTCCTTATCAAAATTATATGCCAATGAAAGGTCTTGCAAACGCAAGAAATCATGACGTTGAGGGAATTGATAACCATAAGGATTCTTGTAATTAGGACGTGGCACCTTATTAGACGGATGCTCAGGCATCCAATATTCTTTGTCCAACCAGTTTGCAGTACCACCGCCACCAAATGTTCCTACATAATTTGCATAAATATTATTAGCGATGTAATAATTGTCCTTACCACCACCCGAAATCCAATTCAACAAGAAATAAAGTTCAAAATTCTTATAGGTAAATGTATTAGACATCGTCATTGTAAAATTAGGTTTCGTATAACCAATTATTTTACGGTCACCATTTGCATCAATGACTCCATCATTATTTAAATCCTTGAATTTGACATCACCTGGAACACCTCCATAAATCGCCATATATTCTAAGTCATCTTCCTGAATAATGCCGTCAAAAACAAAAGTATATACAGCACCTAATGACTTACCTATGAATAAATTATTAGCGATATCATCATCTTCTCTGCCATCCCCGTTTCCGTCAAGGCCATAGAGAGAGGCAATTTTATTACGGTTCATCCAAAAATTCAAACCTGTTGACCAAGAAAAATCTTTCGTTTCTATATTTACTGAATTTAAAGAAAACTCAAGTCCCCAGTTCTTAACTTTACCAATATTATCAGATACATTCTGGAAACCGTTCATGATAGGAATTGCACGGTTCAACAATAAATCCACAGTCTTGGAATTATAGTAATCTACATTACCCCTCAAACGGTCATTCAACATAGAAAAGTCAAAACCTACATTCCATGCACCAGTTCTTTCCCATGCAAGAGCCTTGTTAGCCAATCCACTTGCAGCAGAAGTATTCACTGTCTGATCACCAAACAGATAAAGTCCCGAACCCATCTTTGAAAAAGTAGAATAAGAACCAACAGACGGATTACCATTTTGTCCGTAAGACAATCTCAATTTCAGATAATTTATCAGTTTAACATTATCTTTAAAAAAGTCTTCATTACTGATTGTCCATGCCCCAGCAGCTGAAAAGAAATTCCCATATTTATTTCCTTCAGCAAAACCTGAATAACCGTCACGGCGTATAGAAGCAGACAAATGATAACGTTGTTTATAAGCATAATTCATACGAGCCATATATGCCAGCTGTGAAAGTACACTTTTGCCTGATTCAACCCCTCTTTTCTCCGGATTGCCCAATTCCAGAGCATGAATGCCCAATACTGTTGTTCCAGCAGCCGCAAAGTCTTTTGCACTTAATTTAGATGAGGTCGTCGTTTGCCTCTGACGTTCTGCCAACAGCGTAGCATCAATAGAATGATTGCCAAAAGTACGATTATAATTAATCAAATGATTCAAAAACCAGTCTGTACGAGTAGAATGATTTTTATAACCATTCGCATCTACTAAATATTTAGTTTGGTCATATAAGTCACCTTCATCCAGGGTATTCATAAAATAGCGTTCATCCTGAAAGTTTGCAGAATGCCCCTCCCAACGATTTAAAGAATAATTAAAAGTATAAGATAAACCTTTTACCCAAGGCAATTCAACACGTGCAAATGCGGAACTACGATAATTTTGATTCCGGTCCTCATTGAATTGTGTAGTCTGCCACAAAGGATTTATTGTAGTAGTATGCCCTTGAGGTGAACGTTCCATCTGATTTTCAAATCCTTCAAAACGTACATATTTATATCCATAAGGAGTATTATTAATAGCATTTCTCATATCAGGTGCTACTCCATCAGCGTTTTTGCTAATAACAGACAAGTTCAAACCTATTTTCAGCCAATCAGTTACCTGAGATTCAACTTTAGAGGTCACAGAAAATTTCTTAAATTTATCATTATACATTACACCTTTCTGGTCCAAATACTGTCCTGATATATAATAGTTCGTTTTTTCCGTTCCGCCTGATACACTCACTTGATAATCCTGCGACAAACCCATATCAACACATTCATCATACCAATCAATAATATTGCCCTCTTGATAAGCTGAATACTCGTATGGAGTTAACATATTCTCCAATGTCAAGTCTGCATCAGAAGCACCATTGGAAATATTCAAATCCTTCTTCAAACGAAGGTACCCCTCTGGAGAAAGCATATCAGGCTTGACAGTAGGAGTCTGAAAACCAACAGTTGCTCCAAAACGTACAGTAGGTTTTCCTGATTTACCCCGCTTTGTTGTTACCAGAATCACCCCATTAGCTGCTCTTGAGCCGTAAACAGCAGCTGAACTTGCATCTTTCAAGACATCAACAGAAGCAATGTCATTCGGATTTAATTCATTCCAACTGCCAACAAAAACAACACCATCCACAACCAACAACGGATCATTTGAAGCTTTTATTGAATTTTGTCCACGAATATTAATACTTGGATTTCCTCCTGCATTAGTCACTGTACCAATATCAAAACCCGGCAATTGCCCCTTCAAAGCATCCAGTACATTCATATTAGGAAGAGTCATTCGTGGAGAATCTTCCAGTCTGACAGAAGCAATAGAACCGGTCAAGTCTTTTTTCTTCGCAGAACCATATCCAATTGCAACAACTTCATCCAAAACTAGAGAATTTTCTTCCATTGCAATTTTCAGTTTTTTCACAGCAGAGGTCACCTTAACCTCTTTTGATTCGTAGCCAATGTAATTCACCACCAAAGTTCCATTTACTGGAAGAGCCAGTACAAAATTACCATCAACATCAGTTACAACACCATTCTGCGTTCCCTTCTGAAGGACTGTCGCTCCAATCAAAGGTTCGCCGGTTATTTTATCATACACATACCCTTTTACACTCATGTTTTGAGCAAACATGGGCATAACAGATAAAATCCACGCTAGACACAATAAATATCTATATTTATTGTATTCCATAAAATTAAAACATTTCATAAAATAAGATTTAAAAATTAAGCAAACTATACATCATTAGAATTGTTTTGGAATGACTTCTTTTAACAAGTACAAAAATAGACAAACATAATACGCAACACAATAGACTATTTTTTTAAAAGATAGACAATTTTATTATGAACAATCAAACAATCTATAACATAGCGACAATAAACATAAAATATTTTTACAAGAACAACTAAAAAAACTATTATAACAGAAAACATACAAAATCAAAGATTGGCTCTCTCTTCCTACACAGAAAAAAGAGCCAAATCATTTCAATACATGCAATTCTGAAAACAATATTATCCTTTAAACCTTATTTCTTTTCTAATGAGAATGAATAGGGAATATCCGAATCCATCGTACCTCTTTTCATATTGGGCTGAGCAGACATACGATAGTCCATCCTCACACCTTGAATCATCTTGTCATGCTCCAAGTAATTCTTCCCATATTTTTTTCCATCAATCTTCAATTCATCAATATAGCAGTTGGTCATACCATTTTCCGGAGCATTGATTGTTACATTGGCTCCATTCTCCAAATGAATCACAGCCTTACGGAAAAGCGGAGCCCCCAATACATACTGACCTGAACCTGGACATACTGGATAAAATCCAAGAGCGGAAAATACATACCAGGCAGAAGTCTGACCGTTGTCTTCATCACCGCAGTAACCATCCGGAGTTGGCGCGTAAAACTTATCCATCACCTGACGAAGTCGCATTTGTGCTTTCCAAGGAGTACCAGCATAATTATACAAATAAATCATATGCTGTACCGGCTGGTTACCATGAGCATAGTTACCCATGTTCATAACCTGCATCTCCCGTATCTCATGGATAACACTACCATAATAACTTTCATCAAACACCGGTGGCACCATGAATACAGAATCCAGCATGGCCACAAACTGATATTTACCACCCATAAGGTCTATCAAGCCCTGAGGGTCATGAAACACAGACCAGGTATAATGCCATGCATTCCCCTCCGTAAAAGCATCGCCCCATTTGAAAGGAGAAAATGGAGTTGCAAAACTACCGTCCTCATTACGCCCCCGCATCAAGGAAGTTTCCGCATCAAAAAGATTCTTGTAATTCATAGAACGCTTTGCGTATAAATCAATCTCGGATTGAGGTCGCCCTAAAGCTTTTGCCAAACGGTAAATACACCAGTCATCATAGGCATACTCAAGTGTACGAGCTGCATTTTCCCAGATACCGACGTCGTAGGGTACATACCCCAAGCGGTTATAATACCCGCATCCCCAACGTCCGGTAGATTTCATCGTCGGATGTTCTTTATTGGCAGTAGCTATCAGCCCTTCGTAAAGAGTCTCCATATCATCAACCTTTACGCCTTTCAGATAAGCATCGGCAATCACCGAGGCTGAGTTATTACCCACCATACAGTCTCTATGCCCGGGACTTGCCCACTCAGGATAAAAACCGCTCTCCTTATAAACATTGAGCAGCCCTTCCTGAATTTCCTTATTGACCGAAGGGTATATCAAGTTCAACAATGGAAAAAGACAACGGAAGGTATCCCAGAAACCGGTATCCGTATACATATATCCAGGCAGTACTTTACCATTATAGGGGCTATAATGATAAACTTCCCCCTGCTCGTTTAATTCGTAGAATTTCCGTGGGAACAAAGTGGAACGATACAGACAAGTATAAAAAGTCTTTAACTCATCATCCGTGCCACCGCTTACTTCAACACGTCCCAGCACATCATTCCATTTATCTTTCGCAGCCTTGCAGACCTGATCGAAGGAACTTCCTTTTACCTCTTGTAAATTTAGCAACGCTTGTTCCAGACTGATGAATGAAGAGGCCACTTTCATCTGGATCTGCTCTCCCCTGGAAGTCCTGAATCCAACAATGGCACCTACATGATTACCGCTCTGCTCCAATACCTCGGAAACCATATTCTCGGCCACAGTATTTACAAATTCCAAATCACATTCAAACTCTATCACAAACCAGTTACGGAAATTATCAGGCCCCGCCACTATTACGGGTAGAATAACCGACAATTCTTCTTTTATCCGGCTCCACCTTGATATACGAGCCATTATCGTAGGCATCTATGACAACATACGAACAGTCATTCTTCGGATAAGTAAAACGAAAAGCAGCAGCCCTATCTGAAGGGGCTATCTCGGCCACAATATCATGTTCAGCCAAATAAACACTATAATAATAGGGTTTTGCCGTCTCAGCCTTATGACCGAACCAACTGGCACGACGTTCCTCATCAAATTCCGGCTGTCCCACTATAGGCATCACCGCAAACTGACCGTAATCATTAATCCATGGAGAAGGCTGATGGGTCTGCTTAAATCCTCTGATTTTGGTATCGGTATAGGTATAAACCCATCCGTCTCCCATCTTTCCAGTCTGTGGAGTCCAAAAATTCATTCCCCAAGGAGTAGCTATAGCTGGGTAAGTATTACCGGTAGAAAAAGAATGCACAGATTGCGAACCCATCAATGGGTTTACATATTCTACGTAATCACGATTTCCACCTGCCATACAAAAGTGGCAGGTAGAAAATAGGATGGAAGTAAGAATCAATATTCTCTTTAACTTATTCATTTCCATGCTGATACTAATTCTGCTGTACGGGTTAAATAATAGTCTGGTGCAAGTGGGGAATAGTCTAGGTACTCAAAATCATCACTCTTGAAAGGTACAGCAGGTTCTATCTGTGTCCCTTCATGCCATTCGTTGAACGAAGTGATGCCAATGTAAGACGCTCCGGACTCCATTGCCGCCCGGAACATATCTGTATAGTATTTTCCGTTCTCACGATCACGCGTGGTTACCGTATTCCAAGGACGTACTCTGGTATCGATATAACCGGGCCCCACACAAGGAATGAAAATCTTTTCATTCCGAACAGCCCACTCCTGCATACCTTTCCAGTTAGCCGGAGTAGAACCGTAAGTAAATCCGGCAGCGGCAAAGTAGGTATAGAAACCATCTAGACCGGACTCCAGAAAATAATCCTGTTCTTTATCCTTTACCCACAAACCTATAATTTTAGAGTCCAATTCTGTTCCACGGATAGTGAGATCACCTTCCGGACGGCAAATACGAGCCCATTCGGAAGCAGGAGTCAGATAAGAGTCATAGATAAAGAAGCAAGGCTTTCCATCCATACGATAAAATGCTTGGTGCGAACCGAACTGCTCTGTCAAATCTGCAATATTGGCACGAAGGCTCTCTGCACCACGCCCCCCATAGGGTTCTATGTGGAAACAAACTTTCATTTCATGTTTTGTTGCCTCATCGAACAATACCTGTAAAGCTGGAGAGCCAAAATCATTCGGTCCCCACCAAGTAACAACTACCACATCAATCTTAGCCTTTGCCATCATGGACATGTGGCGTGCAATTATCTTAGGATCAGTACTGCTATAATTCTTCAGTTCCGGATAAAAATTGGTTGCAAGGTTATCTTTTCCTTTGATATCATCAGCATTACCTTTATAATCGGCATTCTTTATCACCCCATGCTCCCAATGCACTTCTTTACCATTAAACTCTGTATTACCATACCAATTATAATAGAAAGCAAATACACACTTTTCCGAAAGAGGATGTCCTTTACTCGAACAACCTACAACATACATCATTATCAACAAAATTATAAAAGTAAACTTACTACATCGAAATAATCCATTCATACTCTTAAATATAAACTATTTTATAAAGTAGAGATTTTTGCCACCCAGCCGCCACCAGGCGCCAAAGAAACATTCAAGATTTCCCCACCTTCAACTTCTATAAACTCATGTTTGTAATCAATAGCACGAATATCTGCATTAATACCGTCTCTAAATACCTCCATCTTATACTTTTTACCTTTAGGCAGAAAACTTAATTCCAGTTTCATCTCTCTTGACGTCCAGTCTGTAACAGCCGCTACATACCACGAATTTCCATTTCTACGGGCCATGGCCACATAATCACCTATTTTACTATCTAATGTCACTAAGTCATCCCACTCCACTGGAATATCAACCAAAAACTTAGTACATTCCGCTTCCCGATAATAATCAGATTGGGGATCAGGGAGCATTTGCATAGGGCTCTCTGCAATGACAGCCATTGCCATGAAATGAGCCCTAGTTCCTTGTCCCATCGGAGTGTCATGATTAAAACGGAATGATCCTTTCGTCGCATTATTCATTGTACCGGGAATATAGTCCATCGGACCAGCAACATTACGGATGAAAGGAAGCATAAGACGATTATCGGGATTGTCCTTATAGGTCCCACCGTTTTGTTCAAACTCGACCAAAGCCTCTCTAGTCAAAACATTAGGATAAGCTCTTCGTAAGCCATCTGGACGATAGGCTCCATGAAAATCAAGTACCATTTTATACTCAGCTGCCTTTTTCGCAGCTTTCCAATAAAAGTTTGAAGCTTCTTGATCCGAACGGTTGATGAAATCAATCTTCAACCCTTTAATTCCCCACTCAGAGAATTGAGCCAACGCTGCATCCATCTGATTATCAAACAAATCATAAGTCACCCAAAGCATTACATCTACACCTTTCGAGGTTGCATAGTCTACTACTTCTTTCATATCAAGGCCAGCAATGGTCTTTGTCAAATCTTCTTTATAAGTCCAACCGTCATCAAACAAAAAGTAACGAATCCCGAAATCTGCAGCAAAGTCAATCATATATTTTGCAGTTGCAGTATTAATTCCTGCTTTAAAATCCACATTGTACAAACCACGACGTGCCCACCAATCAAAAGTTACCCACCCAGGTTTAATCCACGAAGGATCCTCTATCTGGCATTCAGGTGCCAGCAGGTATACCAACTGATTGTCCATCAAATCCTTGTCTTCTTGGGCTACAGCAAACACACGCCAGGGGAAAGTTCTTTTTCCGCTTGTTTTAGCTATATAATCCTCACAAGCAACAATTTGCCTTCTATTTTTTGAGTTACCGTTGACATTATATGTCTTAGGATAATTCCAAAAGTGCGCATTCAGATTCTGGCTCCCTTTTTCAAGCCACAAACAAGGATAATCCTGCAAATCAGATTCCAGCAAAAGTATGTTTGTACCCGATGGAATCTTTACCAAAGCCGGATAATTTCCCGTAACGCCTTGTTTTATATCTTGAATCTTTTGTTCTACATATGGAGCCTCATAATCACTGTTCATATTGGAATCTTGCTGAAAGAATACCGTGGAAGAAGGGGCAAATACAAAATCTGCAGCTTCATCAAAAATGGTCAATTCTCCTTTACGATTAGTTAACATACGATAAGCCATTCCTTCGTCATATAGCCTAATTTCCAATTTTGTTTTATCAGCAAACAAGAAGGATAGCTCATTGTAACGTTCTGCAATAACTGAGCGCTTTTCCTTTATCTCGGGAACAACCATCCTATCAACAGCTTTCGTTTTAACAGAACGTACCTTCGATGACTTTTCAGGAATATATCCCTGATCCGTATTCAAATAAATGTTACGGACAGCAAACAGAACATCTTTATTTTGCAGAACACGTATAGAGACATGTTCATCTATGGAAACCTCGGCATGTAACACCTTATTGGGAGAAGCTAATTTAACCTCTTTGGCCACTACTAAAAAAGGACATAAAAACAATAATAGCAGACCTACTCTCAACCTATCCATCTTATTCATATCTTAAAAAATTACTATTCATTTATCATTTCACTATGTATCTGTACACCTTGATGGTTATTATCTAATTCAGACGCAATTCCAAAATAAGTCTTCGCCTTCTCTACATGACCAAGGCCCAAATGACCAAGGCCCATCAAATAGTTACAATGAACACGATTTTTTCTATTCATATCGTCTTCCCAAATCTGCAAATCAGGGAGAGAAACTGCAAAATAATCCATCTTAAAGATATCAAACAGATGTTTTTCACCAAAATCAATCAAACGGTTAAAACAACTACATGCCTTTCCTTCATTACCTAACTTTAACAATGCCAACCCTTGATAGAATACTTTGTCAGGCTTTTGGTCATTGTAGTACATTGCTGCAACAGGTTGATTATTTCCTGCACAAGCCTTCTGAAAGAAAATTTGTGCTTCATTATTTTGCCCCATCGCTTGCAATATACATCCCTTATAATAATTAAAATCATTTTCTTGTGCTCCTTGCAATTTGCCTTCACCCAAATTATGAGGATAAATAAAACATTCATCTATCAACTGCAAAGCTTTTTTATATTCTTTAGATTTCAAATATTCTTTTACCAATTGTACACGACACAACTGATATTGAGCCGGAACCTTACCTTCACCTCCTTCCCAAGGATGAAATTGGCGAGTATCAATCAAGTGGAGAGCCTCTTCATAACGTCCCAACTGATTCAGTAAAGTCACATATTCCAAAGAAAGATCATCACGTGAAAATGTAAGTTCTTTATAAGCATCCAATAAAGCCAGACGTTCTTTATGAGGACGGTTCAAGCGTTTATATAACTGATCCAGTTCCATCAATATACGAGCATCATTGGTATCCAAGTAGAAAGCCTTTTCCAGCAAAGCTACAGCTTCTTGTTTCCTATCCAATTTATTGAAATATGCTAATGATAGATTTCTGCAAACAGTAGGGAATTCCGAATCTTGTTCAATCGATTTTTCCCATGCAGCCACTGCCTCTGCATATTGGCGCTTATCATACCACAAATTACCTAGATAATATAATGCCTTAGGTGCTGTCTCGATAAGTCCAACGACAGCTTGAAGAGCCAATATAGCTTCCAATGTATTCGGGAAACAATAGTCGGGAGATTGCTGTTCAGCCATACTAGCTACCGCCACAGCTTCTTCTTTTCGGCCTAATTGGTGCAAGAACCAGCTTTTATAGTAATACAATAGAGTAGGTTGCAATACTGAAAAATCAATAGCGACATCCACCACCTTTATGGCTTCTTCCCAGCAACCGCATGAAGCATAATCCAAAGCCAACTCTTCATAATTATGCCCCTCACGACGCATCTGCAACAGCAATGAATGCAAATCTTTTTCATCTTCAGTCATTAGATATTTTTCAAAACAGCATCCAAAATTAAAATGGTCATAAGAGAGCGATTCTTCTATCAGTGCCAAAGCCTTCTCTCTCTCTCCTAAATGACGCAAAACAATCGTCTTCAAATGTCTCCCCCTCAGATTGCACCAATTTCTCATCAAGGATTTATCTATCTCGTATAAGGCATTCTCCCAATCCCTCCGTGCCACGGATATTTGAGCCAACGAATAATAGCCTACGTCTTGCCATGCCGCGTTCCAACAAGATTTATAAAAACAATCATAAGCCTCGGCAAACCTACCCTGATATTTCAGAGAAAGTCCCAAATTATACAAAGGCTCTCCATCATAAGGATTCGGAGATTTTGCAGTCAATGTCTTCACTGCCTCCCGCAAATAAGGTTCTGCTTTGGCAAACTGTCCCTTACGCAGTAACCATAGTCCTAAAGCATTATTATTACGTACATCGCTCGGATCTCTACGCAAAGCTTCTTGATAATAATCCGTAGCCAAATATGTAGCATGGCGATACTGCTCAAGGTGTAGCCCCGTCAGATACAATTCTTCTGTAGTTTGGATATCCTTAGGCTCCAAAACAGCTTTAGCAGCTTCCGGAAGTTCCTTTATTTCTTCAGATTCCGGTTTCCACTCTAGCAACATTTTTCCTTTCTGATCAAAGATTGTAACACATATATCTTTCAAACATACTATCTCAACCTTCTCTTTCAAATCCTTTTCAGGAGTAACATCCCTAACAATATCCAAAATATTTTTTTCTGCTTGGACTACAATTATATGAAGATTCGTTTGTGTTGACGTTGTAAAAACCTTTAAAAAAGCACAGTCATCCTCTATTTCGATATTCATCATTACCTCTTCAGAAGCATTCTTTACTACTCCCAGTTCCCTATATGGAATAAAATATTGGACGAACGTCTTTTCTTCGTAAGGCTGCAACCATGTGAAATCTGGTTGGTTGTCTGTATAAACTCCAGCCATTAATTCAATATACGGGCCATCCGCATCTGTCAAATTACGATCCCATGCTTGACCAAAATCACCATTACCCCATGTCCATTGTTTTTTCCCCGGTGATACATGATGATTAGCCACATGCAATACTCCTGCACGTGAATCATTCTCATACCCTCCTACAAAATTATATTTAGAATGTATAGCCATATAAGAAGTGGGTACAGGTATATTTTTGTATCGAGAAATATCTACTCCAGCAGAATAGTCCATCTTGTAATAAGTCCCTGTAGCAATGGGATAACGGGAGACGTCACGTTTACCATGGTCAAAAACTGCATTTACATCTCCCGGGAATACCGACTGATAGTATTCATTCACGGCAACTGCTGGATTAGCCCACCACAGAAAAGTCTGAGGAAATGGAGTTGGGTTATATACTTTCCCCTGAATTTCGAGTCTGGCATACCCCGGACGCAATGTAAAACCAGCCATGCCTTTTTGATGAAACATACGTTCCCTCTCACTAACCCACACTATAGCACTACCATCTTCCCGTTTCTCAATAGAATAGTCAACCGGCAAAAAAGTGCTGGGACGATGGTGCTGTGGCCAGTTGAATTCAATACCTCCAGAAATCCATGGCCCTGTCAGTCCTACCAAAGCCGGCTTAACTACGTGATTGTAATAAATAAAATGACGCTGTTTAATCTTATCGTACGCCATTTGGACACGTCCTCCCAATTCAGGCAGAATCATCACTTTGATATATTCATTCTCCAAATAAACAGCGTGATAACTTTGTTCCCTACAAACATCTTCTATCTTTTCAATAACCGGATACGGATAAACAACTCCACTACTTCCCTGATACACACGTTTTTCCAGAAACATAGGATTTTTTTCAGCTTTGCCAATAGCATAAGTGGGGAGAATCACATCTTCCTCCCAAACCTTTACATCTTCAGTCATATTTTTGTATTTTATTTTGTTAATTCTTTTTCCAGCGTTTCCAATGTTTTCCCCTTAGTTTCAGGCAAGTTCGACCGGATAAACAAGAAACCAGCCAAACAAATACCACCATACAACCAGAATATACCAGCCGCTCCTACCCAATCATTAAAAATAGGAAATGTATATGTAAGTAAAAAACACGCAACCCACAAGAAAAATGTTGAAAGAGCCATTGCCATTCCACGAATCTTTACCGGGAATATTTCAGAGAGTACCACCCAAACAACGGGCGCCAATGACATGGCATAGCACGCAATCGCCAATACAACAAGTAGTAACATAGGCCAACCACTTATCTCTAAATGGTAGCATATCCCTAAAATTACATAAATAAGCGCTAGCCCAATGGAACCTACAAACATAAGGCTCCTCCTTCCCCATCTGTCAACTGTATATATAGCAACAAATGTAAAAATAACATTAGTTACCCCCGTCACCACAATATTCATCAACACATCAGAAACCTCATAACCGGCTGCAGAAAATATTTCGTGCGCATAATTAAATATGACATTAATACCACACCATTGTTGAAAGACAGCTAACACTATACCAATAATCAAGACTTTCCTGACTGAAGGATGAAAAAGCTGCTTCCAGCTACTTTTTTCTTTTTGCTCCACACCCAATTGTGACATCTCCGATAAAGTCTGCATAGCATAATGATTTCCGCCAATACGCGACAATATTGTTTGAGCTTGAACCATTCTCTTATTCGCTGCCAGCCAACGTGGACTTTCAGGTATCATAAACGCAAGAATAAAAAACAATCCGGCAGGTATCAGTTCCCCCCAAAACATCCATCGCCAGGCCCATGCCACACTCTCAACGCTAAGAGTTTCCGCCCCTGCTGTATAATATGCTCCGATTTGCCAATTAGCCAATTGGGCCATCAGTATACCCAATACAATTGTCAATTGATTCAACGAAACAAATTTTCCACGAACTGAAGCCGGTGCCACTTCCGCAATATATACAGGAGAAATATTAGACGCAATTCCAATACCCAATCCACCTATAATCCTATAAAGAATGAACCAACTGAAATTATCGACTGCACCTGTCCCATAAGCTGACAACACAAACAAGACTGATGCGATAATCAACATTTTTTTCCGGCCATAACGATCGCTCCAACTTCCAGAAAGCAACGCTCCAACCAAACACCCCACCAAAGCACTACTCATTGCCCAGCCTCGAAGTGCTGGTGACCCTTCCAAGTTAAAAAAAGGCTCATAAAAAATCTTAGCACCTCCAATTACCACCCAATCATAACCAAAAAGTAATCCCCCCATGGCCGAGACCATGCAAATCAACCAAAGATAAACATTATTCTTTTTCATATTATACCTTAAAAAGTTGCTGCAAAGAAAGCAAATAATCCTTATGCAAAAAATAGAGAAAAAAAGTATAAACCTGGACCATTTTATGACTTAAATAAAAATTCCATCAATCAACAAATATGAAAAAAGAAAAACATCACTCCTATAGTTAGTTAAAATATCGCAATAATCAAAAGGATGTATTTATATAATATATATATTTGCCATATATCATTAATCCATATACACTTCATTTATACAGAAGAATAATCAGACAACAATAAAATTCTCAATATTAATACTATGATTAAAAAAAAAGATGGATTCAGCGGTGAGAGGGCAATAGTCCTTCCACAATTTATTGTGCATGAAATGGAAGAAAATCCTATATCAGCTTGCTTGCATATTACAGATATAGGTTATTACCCTAAAGCCAAGTTTCATTTCATCGAACGGAAAGAATCCATTTCACAATATGTATTTATCTATTGTTATGAAGGAACCGGATGGTATCAGCTAAATGGCAAAAAGTACATCGTAAATGCCAATGAATATTTCATTCTACCTGCCGGAACACCCCACTCTTATGGGTCAGCAGATGATTCTCCATGGACCATCTATTGGATTCATTTCAAAGGAAAGCTTGCCCCTTATTTTTCCATACAAAGCTCATATCCAATGGAGATAAAACCGGGAATACATTCACGAATAAACAACCGGATAGATATGTTTGAAGAGATTCTGCATACTCTGGAAATGGGTTATAGTCATGAGAACCTATTGTACGCTTGTTCCATTTTTCACCACTATCTTGGCACATTAAGATATCTCCAACAATATAGGGAAGCGATTCAGCAAGATTCAAATACTACAGACATAATCACTGAAACGATACACTATATGAAAGAAAATATCGAAAGGAAACTCACTCTAAAAGAAATTGCCAAACATACAGGATATTCTATTTCCTATTTTTCTGCACTATTCAGCCAACGGACCGGATATGCCCCTTTAGTGTATTTCAACATGCTTAAGATACAACAAGCCTGCTCATTATTGGATTTTACTAATATAAAAATCAACCAGGTTTGTTACAAAATAGGTATTGAAGACCCCTATTATTTTTCACGGTTATTTAATAAGATAATGGGAATGCCTCCTAAGGAATATAAAAAACTTAAAAAAGGATAACACTATTGTACTGGCATAGCTAGTATAATAGGCAATTGCCCATTATACCAGTTTGATGTTTCCACTATTACCAAAAAAATCCTACAAGTAATATATTAAGGTTAATGCAATCCTTATTAGTTTATATTCATTCTTTGAGTTCATGCTTACAAAAAAGGAAAATATGAATACAAACAGTTGATATATGGATAGTCCTCTTGCATTTTAAGCCACTAACTTTGTGTGCAAATATCAAGTGACTATTATGAAAAGACAACTGTTCACATTTTCCTTTCTTTGTTTGCTTGCACTAAATACAAGAGCACAAGATACCCTGACCTTGGAGAACTGCCTCGAAATAGGTATCGAAAACAATTTGTCCTTGCAAAGCAAACGGAAGGAAATACAAAAAGGAAAATACGGCATCTCTGAAAACCGGGCTAAACTGTTGCCCCAAATCAATGGTTTTGCCAACTATAACGACAATATCGATCCACCCGTCTCCGTTACCGACGGTTCAGCGTATGGCAATCCCTACAATGTAACCCAAACCTTGCAATACAACGCCAACTTTGGATTACAGTTGCAGATACCACTTTATAACCAGACACTCTACACCACTCTATCCATAGCCAAAACCATGGATGAGATGAATCGCCTTTCTTATGGAAAGGCAAGAGAAGACCTCATCCTCCAAATTAGTCAAATGTACTATTTAGGACAGGTTACAGCTGAACAGATTATTTTGATAAAAGCCAACATCACTCGCCTGGAAGAGTTGAGAGATATCACTCAAGCCTTCTATGACAACGGCATGGCTATGGAAGTAGATGTGAAACGCGTCAACATCAACTTGGAGAACCTCAAGGTGCAGCACGACAACGCACAAGCCATGATGGAACAGCAACTGAATCTACTTAAATACATTATCGACTATCCGGCGGAAGAAAGAATAGCACTGGTACCAGTGAATACAGAAACGATTACGCCCGCAGCACTCACCGGGCTATCCGAAACACTATATGAACTCCAATCACAAAAACAACTTGCTGAACAACAGAAAACAATAATCAGCAACGGTTACATCCCCTCCTTGAACCTGACGGGAAGCTGGATGTTCTCCGCCTATACAGACAAAGCTTACCATTGGTTCCATTCCGGCCCTTCCAACCATTGGTATCGCTCCTATGGAGTGGGCCTCTCCTTACGCATTCCCATTTTCGACGGACTGGACAAACGCTACAAGATGCGTAAGGCAACCATCGACATAGAGAACATCAAGCTCGCCCAAGAGAATACCAGAAAGAATCTTCAGACACAATATCTGAATGCTACCAATGACCTGATGAACAGTCAGCGTAACTTTAAGAAGCAGAAAGACAATTATCTACTTGCTGAAGATGTATATACCGTTACTATGGACCGTTATCGGGAAGGAATCGCTTCAATGACCGAAGTATTGCAGGACGAAATGCGGATGAGCGAAGCCCAAAACAACTATATCAGTGCCCACTACAATTACCGGATAACCAATCTGACTTTGCTGAAGCTGACGGGACAGCTGGAGACGTTGAGCCCCTCAATTCCTTAAAGAGGAAGATGAATAGAGTCCGTATTCAAGGACGGATATATATATAATAATGAGTAAACAATATAATATAGAAGATATGGAAACAAAAGAGAACAATAACACCGCAAGTACCCATCAAGAGAAAGCACGGAAATTGAAGAAGCTTCGCCGTTGGCAAATCGTTGTCAGCCTATTAGGAATAGCTATCCTTATCTGGGGAATAATTCAAGTGACCTGCCTCTTTTTGAACTACAAACGGACGGAAACCAGTAATGATGCACAGATTGAACAATACATATCTCCCGTCAATCTGCGCGCATCAGGATATATCAAGAAAATTTGTTTCACAGAACACCAAGAAGTACACAAAGGAGATACCTTACTTATATTGGACGACCGGGAATATAAAATCAGAGTCATGGAAGCTGAAGCTGCACTCAAGGATGCACAAGCCGGCGCCACAGTCATTGGTGCTACACTACAAACCACGCAAACTACAGCCTCTGTCTACGACGCCTCCATAGCAGAGATAGAAATCCGCCTTACCAAGCTGGAGAAAGACCGCCAGCGATACCAGAACTTGGTGAAGAGAAACGCTGCCACCCCCATTCAATTGGAACAGATAGAAACCGAATATGCAGCTACCCACAAGAAGTTGGAAGCCGTGAAACGACAACAGAAAGCTGCCTTGTCGGGTGTGAACGAAGTGTCACATCGCCGTGAAAATACCGAAGCTGCCATACAACGGGCAACAGCCGCACTCGAAATGGCACGACTGAATCTCTCCTACACCGTAGTAGTAGCTCCTTGTGATGGGAAATTGGGGCGGCGTACTCTTGAAGAAGGACAATTCATCACTGCCGGACAAACCATCACCTACATTCTGCCTGACACACAAAAGTGGATTATAGCCAACTACAAGGAAACCCAGATTGAGAATCTGCACTTGGGACAAGAAGTAGTCATTACCGTCGATGCCATCAGCGACAAAGAATTCAAAGGAAAAATCACTGCCATCTCCGGAGCCACCGGCTCCAAATATTCCCTAGTGCCCACGGATAATTCTGCCGGCAACTTCGTGAAGATACAGCAACGCATCCCAGTCCGCATCGACTTTACCGATTTGTCCAAAGAAGACAACAGCAGCCTTGCCGCCGGTATGATGGTAATAGTCAAAGCGAAGATGGAATAATGATTAGTGTTTAATGATTAATTTTTAATTATCCATGCCCTCATCCCCCAAGAACTATCCCTTCTACAACTGGGTACCTAAGCCGGTAGGTATCATCATCCTATTCGTATTCTTTTTGCCGATACTGACTGTAGGCGGTACCTACTCGGTGGCAAGCACCGAAATGATGAGCGGGCTCGGCATCATTTCCGAGCATATCCAGTTTGCCAACTTCGCCACTTCCATCGGTATGGCGGCATTCTGCCCCTTTCTATATAGGCTGGTAGTCATACGCCGGCAGAAAATGATGTGTCTGGCAGGATTCTCCCTGATGTACATCTTCAGTTATATCTGTGCCAAGACAGACAGTGTTTTCCTGCTGGCACTATGCAGCATCTTTATGGGATTCCTACGAATGGTGCTGATGATGGTCAACCTCTTCACCCTCATAAAGTATGCAGGGCATATCGAGGCGTACGACAAAATTACACCCGGCAACGAGCCCACAACTGACGAAGGCTGGGACAAGCTGGACATCGAACGGAGTGCGGCACAACCCGCCATCTACCTATTCTTCATGGTACTGGGGCAATTGGGAACCTCGCTCACCGCCTGGCTCGCTTTTGAATATGAATGGCAGTACATACACTACTTTATGATGGGGCTACTATTACTTTGCATCCTCATCACCTTCATTACTATGCCTTATCATAAATATACCACCCGCCGTTTCCCCATCAACTTCAAGCAGTTCGGCAATGCCTCCATCTTCTGCATCACACTGACCTGCATTACCTACGTGCTTACTTATGGCAAAGTGCTCGACTGGTACGATGACCCAACCATACAATGGGCCACAGTCTGCGCCATCATTGCTGGCGGCATATTTCTCTATATCGAGTCTACCCAGCGCAATCCTTACTATCAGCTCGATGTATTCAAACTGCGTACCATCCGTATGGGTTTCCTATTCTATTTTCTGTTAATGGTACTGAATTCCAGCGCCATGTTTGTCAATGTATTCACGGGCATAGGTATGAAACTGGACAACTTCCAGAATGCCACCCTGAGCAACTGGTCCATGCTGGGCTACCTCATCGGCGGTATAGCCACTATCTGGCTCAGCGTAAAAGGCGTACACTTCAAATATCTCTTTGCCGCCGGTTTCCTTCTATTGGGGCTTTCCGCCATGTTCATGTATTTCGAGGTACAAGGTGCAGGACTGTACGAACGGATGAAGTATCCGGTCATCATCCGTTCTACCGGTATGATGTTCCTCTATTCGCTGATTCCAACCTACGCCACCCAACGCATGCCTTACAAATATCTTTCTTCTTGGATATGTACCATGCTTACCGTACGCATGGTATTGGCTCCCAGCATCGGAGCCGCACTCTATACGAATGTACTGCAAGAACGCCAACAGCACTACGTCACCCGCTATGCACAGAATGTAGACATGCTGCACCCCGAAGCATCCACCTCGTTTACCCAGACCGTACAAGGTATGCAATATCAGGGAAAGAGCAAACAAGAAGCAATCAGCATGGCTGCCATATCCACCAAAGGACGCATCCAAGTGCAGGCCACCCTCTCTGCTGTAAAGGAAATGGCAGGATGGACACTCTACGCCTGCTTGTTTTGCATGATATTTGTGCTTGTCGTGCGGTATCCTAAACGAAAATTACTAACTTAGCAGACAATTTTCAGTATAACCTGTAATTTTGTCTGTTATGGATACCCAACAAGAACGTTTATCCCACTTAGACCGCGCATTGTCAAACGGAGAAAACATTTGTAGTTCAGAAGGTATGCTCTGCTCCTTTCCTGCCTCCCTGAAAAAACCTTTTATGATTAATGGAGCAGGACTGATTGTCTGCCGCCAAGGCAACTTCACCTTTTCACTTAACATGAAAGCATTCTCGGCCCAAGCTGGCGAAACAGTTTTCATCCCGGAAGATTCTCTCTTCCAAGTGTTGAGCGAATCGGAAGACCTGCAACTATTCATATTCATTTACCAGATAGAACCGATACGGGACATCATAGGCAATTCAGTGGCAGCCATGTACCTATACATGCAGCTCCGGACTGAACCATGCTACGTATGGAACACCGGAGATGAAGAAGAAGTTTTGAAATACATGTCCCTATTGGACAATACCCTGCACTTAGACAACAACACCTTTAATGGTTACGAACAAAGACTGCTTCTACTGGGACTTACATACCGCATCTGTTCCATTTACAACCGTAAACTGATGAACCTAAAAACAACGGTTGGTCACAAACATGAAATCTTTATCCGGCTGATTCAGCTGATAGATGCACACTACACGGAAGAACGCGGCGTAGAGTTTTATGCAGACAAACTCTGCTTATCACCCAAATACCTCTCTGCACTATCCAAGTCCGTCTGCGGATTCACGGTGCAGGAACTGATATTTAAATCCATCATCCGCAAAAGCATCTCACTACTCAAGAACACCCAGAAAAACATCCAGGAAATCGCCGACTTCTTCAATTTTCCCAATGCTTCTTATTTTGGAACATTCTTCAAGAAACAAACCGGCATGTCTCCGCAACAGTACCGTAAAAAATAGAAAACGTTACGCTTTCAACCGGATAACGAAGCGACTCCCCTTACCCAGCTCACTCTGGACAGCCAATGTACCGCCATGAGCTTCCACAAAGTCTTTCGAAATGGAAAGACCTAAACCACTACCTTGCACTTTAGTGCCCGGCACTCGGAAATAACGGTCAAAAATGCTCTGATGATAACGCGGGTCGATACCTTTTCCAAAGTCCTGCACATACATTTCTACAAAGTCCCCGTCATGCCTAGCGCCGATAACCACCCTCCCGTTCTCTTTGGAATAGCGGATAGCATTGCTCAATAAATTGGTGAGCACCCAAGCAATCTTTTCGCTGTCGACAAACAATTTAGGCATTTTTTCTTCCGGATACTCCACTTCTATCTGAATGCCGAATTTATCAGCTTGTACCTGATTGGCCTTGATAGCATACTCTATCAGTTCAATGGGCTTCGTTATCTTAGGCATCATCTGCAATTTACCGGCTTCCACCTGCGTCATGTTCAATAATTCCCCGGTAATCCCAAGAAGGCGATCAGCATTTTCCTTAATGCTGTTCGATAATTGCTCCTGCTCGTCGTTCAACACCCCTACCCGTTTGTCCTCCAACAACTGCAGACTCATCAGAATAGCGGATATAGGCGTTTTCAGTTCATGAGAAATAGTCGAGATAAAAGTAGTCTTGGCACTATCCAATTCTTTGAATTCTGTAATATTTTTCAGTAAAATCACATCGCCAAGATTATGAGGTTCGTCATCATCAGCCTCTGCATTTATAATGGTAATGTAAGAAGCTTTAAAGTAACTCTCCTTATTGTCTGCATAAATCTTCAACGGTTCTTTCTTTTCACCCGGATTTACCAATTCACGAACTAAACGGCGGAGCAAATCATTCTTCAAAGAAAGCTCCTCAGCCGAACGGCGAATTACCTCTTCCCGTTTTAAATTCAGCACAGTTAAAGCCTCATTATTGATAAAGAGAATTTCCCTATTACGGTTCAAACCAATAATAGGTTCATCAATACTATTCACAATAGCCTCAAGAAATTTCTTAGCAGAAAGTATGTCGTTCAGCGTACTGGCGCGATACTCCGTCAGTCGTTCCGCCATCCGATTAAAACTATCAGCCACTTCACGAAATTCCTCGTGTCCACTCATATCCAGACGTTTCTCATAATTATGGTTCGCTATTTCAAGAATCCCACGCGTCAGTTCTTGAATAGGTTTGCTGATGGAACGGGGAAGCCATACCAACAATATGATACTGGCAAAAATACATACCCCACCTATCACAGAAATCCAGAGCAATGCACGTTGCAATCCCGGTACAGCAGCAGGACTATCCGGCTCTGTAGCCGTCAGTATCTGTAGATTCACCACAGAAAGAGCAACCAACAAAATAATCATTCCAGCCAATACCCCTACGCTGAGTATCAATTTTGTACGAATATTCATAATGTTCCTAAGAATTAATATTATGCAAGTATAATCAAATCTATGTTTACTTGTGCCAAATCACGCACAAATTTTCGGTATTTCAATATCATGAACAATGATTTCGGAAAAGAAAGTGACGGACTTCCCATGCAGACAGTTGTTATCTGTTTCTCCCTACAAGTATCAACAATGCTTCCCAGCACATCCGGCGATTGCACCTGAACGACCTCCCCTCCCAGTTCGGTCACCAATTTGAAGTGGTTCAATAAATACCTTTGATTTGCCAGACCGATGCGGTCAGTACTTTCTCTGGGAGTCTGCACATAAAGGGCAACAAACGAAGTATTGTAGCGGGTTGCCAGACGTGCAGCTTTACGAATGATGCGTCGTGGTGTTTTCTCGTTGCTGCTGATACATGCCAGAAATCTCTCATGACGGACTCCCACACTGGTAACCACTTCATTCTCCACTTTCTTTTCCACCCGTAAAGCCACCTCTTTTAAAGCCAGTTCACGTAATTGGAGAATATTTTCCGTTTTAAAGAAATTGTTCAAGGCAGTAGAGACCTTTTCCGGCTTGTAAATTTTTCCAGCTTTCAGACGGGCTATCAATTCTTCCGCAGTCAAGTCAATATTCACCACCTCATCTGCCTCTTGCAAAACGCTATCGGGAATACGTTCCTTCACCTCAATACCCGAGATGCCTTGTACTTCTTCATTGACACTCTCAATGTGCTGGATGTTAACGGCAGAAATCACATTGATACCCTCATCAAGCAAATCCATCACATCCTGCCAGCGTTTCTCATTCCGGCTACCTTCCACATTGGTATGTGCCAGTTCATCCACCACTACTATCTCAGGGTGTATCTGGATAATGGCATCCAAATCCATTTCTTCCAGCTCTTTTCCTTTATAGAATATCTTACGACGAGGAACAACGGGCAATCCTTCCAACATAGCATCCGTACCGGCACGCCCGTGTGTCTCTATATAGCCTATCTTCACATCTACTCCGTTGTCAAGTAACTCGTGTGCTTCCTGAAGCATACGATAAGATTTACCTACACCAGCAATCATGCCGATGTAGACTTTGAACTTGCCACGCCGCGACTTTTTAATCAAATCAAGAAAATGCTGTACGCTTTCTTCCCTACTCATTTCTTCTGTTTTTTTACTTGTCTTATATATGCCATATAACCCGTAACGATCATCACGACCGCCACGGGCATCCAACACTAATTCATGAGTTCTAAAGTTATATCTAAATAAATCATGGCCTTAAAGTAAAGCCGAATACCAGATGTGCATCTTCCATACGAGGGTTCCAAATGGCTTGTGCAAATACAGGTATTGAGAAACTGTCAGTAATCTTGATTCCCGTAATACCTTTCAGTGCCACATTGGTTACGGCAAACCCGCTGTTAGGAACGCCATATACTCCTACCCCAGCTTCATAAGGCAGAAATCCGCAAGTCAGGTTCAAATCTACAGACTTAACACTGAACGGATAGTTGAGTTCAACATACGAAGAATAATTCTGCCTGCCTTTGTCATCTTTGTCAGCTCCGGCAAACATAGTGTACCAAGCGATTGACAAAGGAAACTTTTCAACCGGCAATGTATAGGCTAATCCCGCTTCAAAGTGATGAGCTGTTTCGTGGCTCTTAAAATTAAAATACTTTCTTGCTCCTTGTCCGCCCCACCACAAGCTGGCAACAGAAAAAGTTAGACCTGATTCTCCCAAAGCATAGGCAGCCGTCAAATCAATCTCCTTAGCCGCAGCCCCTTCTCCTGAAGAAACTCCGTCAAAATCGGTAGAGCCCCATGCCGTCAAAGAAAAATCACCGACCCCAAAACCCAAAGTGGGCTGAAAACTGACTCCCGTCTGGTAAAAGCCGCGCCAAACATAAGAACTGACTAAATCACCTTGTATTGTAAATTCCTGAGCTTGCACTTTGCCGGTTCCCATAAAACAAGCAGCTACCATACTCGCAAAAACTAGAATTGATATTTTTAAACTTTTCATATCCAACTATTTATTTACCATTACTAATCAATCGTTGAAAGGCAGGAAGGAAGTTTCGGCTCCCCCTGTAAAATGACAGTCTTTCGCTGCCTGAACAGAAATACTTCCGCTCCTGCCCATAACACATGACAAACACAACTAAAAAATTATTTATTCTGATCGGCTTCTTCTAATGCAATGTTCAGTTCCAGCACATTGACAGTTTCCGTACCAAACACCCCCAAAAAGGGTTTGCTGATGTTCTTGTCTACAATGGCTTTCACTTCAGCCTCGTTCATGCCACGTGCCTGAGCCACACGCTTCACTTGTACATAAGCACAAGCAGGTGTGATATGTGGGTCTAGACCGGAACCACTGGCGGTTACCATTTCAGCAGGCACATCCTTGCGGCTCAGATAAGGATGATGTACCAGAAAAGTATCGATACGGGCTTCCACTTCTGCCAGGTATTCATCGTTCGTAGGTCCCTTGTTACTACCACCCGAAGCATCGGCTGTATAATTACCCGCAGATGGGCGTCCCCAGAAATAAATATCTTGCGTAAACATCTGGCCTACATTGGCTGCACCTACCACTTTACCATTGAGTGTTGCCACCTCTGCATTTCCCTTGTTGGGACCGGCGAACTGTGCAAATATCCACAAGACAAGGATATAGAACAGAGAGAAAAATATGCAAAATGCAATTGTTATTTTAAATGATTTCCAAAGAGTTTTCATTTTATCCAAGTTTTAAAAAAACAGACTAACTATCATATCTATCAGTTTGATACCGACAAACGGAGCAATGACGCCACCCACACCATAAATCAACAGATTGCGACGAAGTAGCGCACTGGCACCGATCGGCTTATACTGAACACCTTTCAAAGCCAACGGAATCAAGATAGGAATAATGATAGCGTTGAATATGACAGCCGAAAGAATGGCCGTTTCAGGGCTATGCAGTCCCATAATGTTCAGAGGAGCCAACTGAGGGATGGCTACCATAAACAAAGCAGGGATAATAGCAAAGTACTTGGCAACGTCGTTCGCAATGGAGAAGGTAGTCAACGTACCGCGTGTCATTAACAACTGTTTGCCAATCTCCACAATTTCAATCAGCTTCGTCGGATCGTTGTCAAGGTCCACCATGTTACCAGCTTCTTTGGCTGCCTGCGTACCGCTGTTCATTGCCACACCCACATTAGCTTGTGCAAGGGCGGGAGCGTCGTTTGTACCGTCACCCATCATAGCCACCAGCTTACCGGCCTGCTGTTCTTTTTTGATATATTCCATCTTGTCTTCCGGCTTGGCTTCAGCAATGAAATCATCTACTCCAGCTTTCTCTGCAATATATTTGGCTGTCAAAGGGTTGTCACCGGTCACCATCACAGTTTTCACACCCATCCTGCGAAGACGTTCAAAACGTTCCTGAATGCCCGGTTTGATAATATCCTGCAACTCAATTACCCCAGTAACTTTCTGATTGACACATACCACCAGCGGAGTTCCACCGTTGCTGGTAATTACAGCAATCACCTCTTCAATCTCTTTCGGGAACTTGTTTCCGGCATTTTCCACAATCTTGCGAATAGCGTCGAATGCGCCTTTACGTATCTGAGTACCATCCTGCAAATCCACACCCGAACATTTTGTTTCGGCTGTAAACTTAATCATATGAGCACCGGTAGTATTCAAATCACGCATACGATGACCGTTTTCACGTCCCAGTTCAATGATAGACTTACCCTCCGGAGTCTCGTCAGAAAGTGAGGACAACAAGCAAGCCTCTACGAACAAATTCTCGTCAACACCCGAAGCCGAATGAAACTTAGTAGCTTTACGGTTACCGATTGTAATGGTGCCAGTCTTGTCTAGCAACAAGGTATCAATGTCACCGGCTGTTTCTACCGCCTTACCGGATTTTGTAATTACATTAGCGCGCAAAGCACGGTCCATCCCAGCAATGCCGATGGCAGAAAGCAGTCCGCCGATAGTAGTCGGTATCAAGCAGACAAACAAAGATATGATGGCTGCAATGGAGATATAAGTTCCCGGATGGTCAATATTCGTATAATCAGCCATAGGAATCAATGTTACACATACAATAACGAATACCAAAGTGAAACCAGCCAGAAGAATAGTCAATGCTATTTCGTTCGGAGTCTTCTGGCGAGTAGCGCCTTCTACCAAAGCAATCATCTTGTCAAGAAAGCTCTCACCCGGTTGCTGCGTCACCAATACCTTGATTTTATCAGAAAGAACTTTTGTACCACCAGTTACGGAACTCTTGTCACCACCGGCCTCACGGATAACCGGAGCAGATTCACCGGTAATGGCACTTTCGTCAATGGAGGCCAAACCTTCCACAATCTCACCGTCGGCAGGAATCGTATCTCCTGCTTCACAAATAAAATAGTCACCTTTCTTCAAACGTGAACTGCTAACGGTATGGATTTTACCGTCAACCAACACTTTAGCAGGAGTCTCTTCACGGGTTTTACGCAAACTGTCAGCTTGGGCCTTACCACGAGCTTCAGCGATGGCTTCAGCAAAATTAGCAAACAGTAACGTCACAAACAAGATGATGAATACCAATAAATTATATCCGAATGCTCCATATTCCGAAGTACCCAATGAAAGGAAACAGACAATCAGCATGACAACCGTTACGACTTCCACCGTAAACATAATCGGATTCTTTATCATCACCCGTGGATTTAGCTTCACGAATGATTGCTTCAAACTTTCCATTACTTGCTCCTTCTGAAACAGAGAAGCTGATTTATTATCTTTCATACCTATGAAATTACTTTTTACAAACTACTATTACAAACTGAAATGTTCAGCAATCGTACTCAATGCATGTGCCGGGAAGAATGACAAGGCAGCCACAATAAAGATAACGGCAAAAGTCATCACACCGAAAGTTACTGTATCTGTCTTCAGCGTACCGGCACTCTCCGGAACATATTTCTTTCCGGCCAACAGACCAGCAATGGCTACCTGACCTACGATAGGCAGGAAACGTCCTAAAATCAGCGTCCAGCCGGTAGTATAGTTCCAGAAGTAAGTATTGTCGCCCAATCCTTCGAAGCCAGAACCATTATTGGCCGCAGCCGAAGTATATTCATAAAGCTGCTCACTCAGTCCGTGGAAACTGGGATTATTCAACCAGCCGCCCTCACCTGCCACAAATTCAGGATAATGAGCGAACAAAAAGCAAGAAAGTGCCACACCGCCCAAGATGATAAGCGGATGAAGCAGTGCCACAATGGTAGCAATCTTCATTTCACGCGCCTCTACCTTCTTACCGAGAAATTCCGGAGTACGTCCCACCATCAGTCCACTGATGAATACGGCGATAATGATGAATGTATAATAGTTCATGAAACCTACACCCACACCTCCAAACCACGTATTAATCTGCATGTTCAGCATTTCCATCATACCGGAAAGAGGCATCGTTGAATCATGCATACCATTCACAGAGCCATTGGAAGTAACTGTAGTCACAATACTCCAAAGAGCAGTAGCAGCAGACCCTAAACGGACTTCTTTACCTTCCATTGCTCCATTGTCTTGGGCAATTCCCATCTCATCAATGCGCGGATTACCTCCCATCTCCTGCGAAACATTGATGCAAACACCGACAAGAAAAGCAAAAAGCATTACGCTATAGATAGAGTAAGCCATCTTCTTACGTTTGATGTAAAAGCCGAGTGCAATCACCATAGACATTGGTATAATTAGGATAGACCAACATTCTGCAATATCTGTCAAGTAAGTAGGATTTTCCAACGGATGTGAAGAGTTACATCCAAAGTAACCGCCACCGTTCGTACCCAATTGCTTGATAGGAACAATCGCTGCCGTAGGACCTTGTGAAACCAACTGGGTTTGTCCTTCCATCGTCTGAACTTCCAGCTTACCATCAAATCCCATCGGAGTACCTTGTAGAATGAGGATGAAGCCCACAATCAACGAAAGCGGTAATAATACACGTGTACAGCTCAAAACCAAGAACTTCCAGAAGTTACCGATAGTCTTCGTCGATTTAGCAGCCATACCCTTCATGATACCTGCCATAGCTGCCATACCGGTAGCGGCGGTAATGAATTGGAACAACATAATGACGAACAACTGTGTAAAATATGTCAGTCCGCTTTCACCGGAATAATGCTGCAAATTACAGTTCACCATAAAACTGATACATGTATTGAATGCCAGGTCCGGTGTCTGGTTAGCGTTTCCATCCGGATTTAACGGCAACCACTGCTGTGTACAGAGTAGCACCATGCCCCATACAAACCAAAAGGCATTCAGAATCAGCAGGGCTTTCAAGAACTGTTTCCAGTTCATCTCTTCCTCCGGATTGACTCCGGCCACTTTATAAATCAATCTCTCGACCGGCTTCATGAAATCCGACCATGTCTTTTCGCCTTTGTAAACCTTGGCAATATACTTTCCCAGAGGATAGGATATCACAATCAGCAGAACAATCTGCAAGGCTACACCTAAAATTTCAGTGTTCATTTCTCCACTCTCCATTCATTAAAACTTTTCGGGTCTTATCAGCACATAAGTCAGATACCCGAACATTACAATACCTAATACAAATAAAGCTGTGTACATAATTCTCTCTTTTAAATCTTCTCAAACCAATCTACGCATTTCCAGAAAAGCCAAAAGGCGAACAAACCGCTCAATAGGCAAAAAATAAATGATACTGTTATTCCCATGTTTTTACCTTTTAAAATGTTACTACATATTTTTGTCTGCCAGGAATGTGCCAAATATGTGCCAAAAAGAGCGCATATACCATACACCATTAATTATCAACAGAATACATACTAAACAAGTATAAAAAGAAACAGGTTGCACCCTTTCAAAATGAAAAGGTGCAACCTGTTTTGATATGTTTTAGCCCATAGGCACTTTCTGCTTCTAAGCCTGTTTCAAGAATAATCTTGCCACGGTCCTATATCGAAGGTACCTCAGTCGTATACTGAGCCCCCTATTATAGATCTGAGATCTTGTATTCCTCAATCTTCCGATACAACGTCGTCAAACCTATTTTCAATAACCGGGCTGCTTCTGTCTTATTCCCCTTTGTATACTCCAGTACACGGGCAATGTGCCGGCGTTCCATAGCTGAAAGTTCAAAACTGCCGGGACTTGAATCATTGGAGTGTTCATAATGGGCATTCTGAATATCAAACGGCAAATCAGCAATGTCCAGATATCCGCTCTCGCAAACAATCATACTGCGTTCTATCACGTTACGTAATTCACGAATATTTCCCTTCCACGGTTGGGAGTCCAATGCTTCAAGAAATGCGGGAGCTATTTCAACCACCGGACGCGCCAGCTGTTCCGCAAAACTCTTTATAAAAGCCTTCGCCAACAGCCGGATATCACCTGCACGTTCGCGCAATGGCGGCAGATGTATCTGAAATACGCTTAATCTATAAAACAAATCCTCGCGGAAACGTCCGGCAACAATCTCCTGGGACAAGTTGCGGTTCGTAGCGGCAATGATGCGGACATTGACACGGGTAGGTTTCGTATCACCTATCTTAATATACTCACCGGTTTCAAGAATACGCAGCAACTTGGCTTGCAGTTCAAACGCCATCTCACCGATTTCATCCAAAAAAATAGTCCCATTATTCGCTTCCTCGAACAGTCCCTTCTTATCCTTCAATGCGCCGGTAAACGAACCGGCTTTATGACCGAACATTTCACTTTCCAGCAACTCCTTGCTGAACGAAGAACAGTTAACCGCTACAAAATTCTGCCGTGCACGCTTACTACTGTAATGGATGGCCTGGGCAAATACCTCCTTACCCGTGCCCGTTTCTCCAGTCAACAGTACAGGAACATCAGTCCCTGACACCTTCTGAGCTAATGAAACAGCATCCTTCAGGACTTTGGATTCTCCCAGGATAGAATCAAAAGAGTACGTCTGTCCCACCTTCTTCTCCAGTTTTTCCAACCGCACATTCATACGCGCTTTCTCTACAGCACGGCTTATCAGAGGAATAATCTTGTTATTATCGTCTCCCTTGGTGATGTAGTCGAAAGCACCGTTCTTGATGGCCTGCACCCCATCGGGAATATTGCCGTGCGCTGTCAGCAGAATAACTTCCACATTGGGTGCCGCCTTCTTGATAGCCAACACCAGGTCTACCCCATTTCCATCGGGCAGAAACACATCACACAAAACTACATCGGGATTTTGGAGTTCCAGTTGCTTCAGGGCAGCCCTGCAATCACCAGCCTGACAGACGTCATATCCCTCCAACTCCATCATCCGTGTCAGAAGGGTACGGATTTGTACCTCATCATCAATGATTAGAATCTTACTCATATCTATTCGATAAGTTTTTAAACTGATAACGGTAAAAAACAGGGTGTGCAAATATAAGCTTTTCCCAAATACCAACGGCATATCTTTTGAACTTTTATAGGTGAAGGGGCAAGAGCCTGCCACCAACCGGGATATGAATATCCCACCACAACAATGCCACAGCGGCATTATGCAGGCCTAGTCCCAGTGACAGCCCCTCATGCCTCCCCCTTCCATTTTGGAAAGAGGCCACCTGAAATGAAAAGCCGGAAGGAAGAACATCCGGATGAATGCAATTATGAAACTGTTAAAAAAGAAACAAGAAATGAAAGTTTGTAAATTCGGTGGAACTTCCGTCGGCACCGTAGAGAGAATGAAACATGTAGCAACACTCATTAAAGATGCAACACCCAAGATTGTGGTACTGTCTGCCACCGCAGGCACCACCAACCATCTGGAGGAGATTGCCGCCAACTTGTTCAACCGTGAAATAGAACAAGCCCACGACCGCATCACCCGGCTGGAATTCCAGTTCATCGAATTTGCCAATGGGTTGCTGACCGACGAGAAACTGAAACGGGAAGCAATAGATTATATCCTCGACCGCTTCCAGCAACTATGGAAATTTACCAAGAACTCTTTCACCTCCGTCGAAGAGAAGGAGGTGCTGGCACAAGGCGAACTTATCAGTACCGCTCTGATGCATTTCTACCTGCGCGAGCTGAAAATTCCCAATGCACTGCTTTGTGCATTCGACTTCATGCGTACCGGCCCCGACAACGAACCCGACTTGGAATATATAGAACAGAAACTCCGAGAGCAGCTTGCCTGCCATCCCGGCATCAATCTCTTCATCACTCAGGGTTTCATCTGCAAGAATGCCTATAACGAAACAGACAACCTGAAACGCGGCGGCAGTGATTACACCGCTTCCCTCATTGGCACCGCCCTCCAAGCAGACGAGATACAAATATGGACGGACATAGATGGCATGCACAACAATGATCCGCGCGAGGTGTCAGGTACCCGCCCCGTGAAACGCCTCAGCTTCAACGAAGCCGAACAACTGGCCTTCTATGGTGCCAAGATACTGCATCCCTTCTGTATCGCCCCGGCACGCCTAAGGAATATTCCCGTCCGGCTGCTTAACTCTATGGAACCGTCGGCAGAAGGCACGTTGATTTCCAACCTGCAGGACGACAATATCATCAAGGCCATAGCCGCCAAGGACCACATCATATACATAAAGTTCGAATCGAACCATAATCTGTGTCCCTATCTGTTCATCAGCAAGATTTTCGACATTTTTGCCAAGTACCGTACCCCCCTCTGCCTGCTGGTATCCTCCAATCTGGACGTATCTGTGGCTATAGACGACTGCACTCGTTTATCGAATATCATCTCCGAACTACGCCAATATGCCCATGTATTGGTAGAAGACCGCATGACCATCGTCTCCGTGGTGGGCAACATGCAATGGGAATATGCCGGGTTTGAGGTAAAGATTATGGAGGCGCTAAAGGACATCCCCCTACGGATGATTTCATATGGCAGCAGCAATAATGACGTGGCATTCGTCATTAAGAATACAGACAAAAAAAGGGCTTTACAAGCCCTAAATGATAAGTTATTCCAACCGGAATATGCAGAACGGAACTAAAAGAAATGGTTCCGTATCTCCTTCGCGATGTAACGGCCCATCAGCTCCTGCCCCGGTTTGTCGGGATGCAACCCGTCGCGCAGATAGCGCCCGCTACCGGAAGGCTGCTCAAACTTTTCGGTGATACCACAGTTGGAGTAACAGTCTATCAGCTGCACGGAAAGCGCCCGGCACAACTCACGCAAGATGGCAATCTTCTGCAGATTCAGTGCATTGTGTTCGGGGTTGCCGGTCTGAATCGGCGTGCACACGAATACGCGGCATTGGGGATAATGCTCCAGAATGGTCTGAATGGACCAACGGGCACCGCCCGCCATGGTGTTGACATCTACTTCATCGAGCGTCTTCCCTTTAAGGGCCTCTTCGGCACTACCCAAGTTACGGTCATTCGTTCCCATAGAGAACACAAAGACATCGGGCGCAGGGTAAGCGCCACTTTCCACTTCGGCTATGAACTTCTGGATATGCACCTTTGACACGTTGTTGTGCCGCATCTGTAACTCATGCTTATCCTCCGTAACCTGCCAACCGCCGGAGATGCCGGCAAAAGCTTCGCTGCCATAATCCTGAGTATCGGGATGGCATGCCCATGTGGCAGAACCGACCGCCACGTTGTGATGTGTAGCGAATCCGAGTTTATCCACTACAGTCTTAGACCATTGTTCGCCTGCGGTAATGCTGTTTCCGTCGCACCCGAAGTTCAGCTTGCTGAAGTCCGGATAAAGAGATTGCGCGTGCAGCGCAATCCCCATCCAGACAAGAATCCCCAAAACCATCAATCTATTCATCTTCTTATGATAGAAAACCTATGAAAAACGTTCAATAATTTCCATGCACATACGTCCGTTGTGATACGGACATTTCCAGAATCCCGCCTTGTCATCATCGGTGTTCACCGTGCCGTCAGCACGCACGCTCCAATGCCATTCTCCGTACTTGTAGTCTACCAGATGCTGCTTGATGAAGTCCCAACATCGGAGAGCCTTCTGCATGGCCACTTCGTCATCAAAGTGCTGGTAGAGGTTGGCATGTCCCACTACGTTCTCGGCCTGCACCCACCAGTGGCGGTCGGTATCGGTCTTTCCTTTATCCAGAAAAGTCTCGTATATCATGCTGCCGTCAGGCGTCAATCCTTCATCGGCAGCGGCAGCGATGTATTCTACAAGTGGTTCCACTTTCTCCAGGAGGTCCTTATCGCCCAGAACAAGGGCAGCCTCGTGTATCAACCAGGAAGCTTCGATGTCGTGCCCATAGGAGACAATGCGGTATTTACTAACCCAATCATCATTGAAGAACAATTCCAGATGACCGGTCTTGATATTCAGAATCCGTTCCGTGAAAAGGCCTATCAAATTGCGCAGTTGCCTCTCCAGACGGGTATCCTTCCACACGCGGAAAAGATTGGTATAAGGTTCCAGAATATGCAGATGGGTATTCATCGTCTTGCGCTCGTTCTCATCCTTGGCGCTGAGGCGCATGTCGGCTATTTCTCCCCATTCGCGGGTCAAGGCTTCGCAATAACCGTTTTTCACGGGGTCGAAGCTATGCTCTTCGATGGTCTCGAACAAACGGATGGCATATGCCAGCGCTTCATCATCGCCCGTGGCACGGGCATATTCACTCAGCCCGTAGATGGCGAACCCCAAAGCATAAATCTGCTTCTTGGTATCGAGCGGATTGCCTTTATAGTCGAGAGACCAGTAAACTCCACCAAATTCATTGTCATAGAAACGGTCGATAAGAGTACGTTTGGCACGCGTAGCCGTTTCCAGATACTCCGGCCTCTTCAGCAAGCGGTATGCAGCCGAGAAGGTCCACAAGATGCGGGCGTTCAGGATTGCCCCCTTTTCTGCTTCGGGCTTCACCTCCTCCCGGCCCGTGATACGGCCGTAGACACCGCCGTTCACTTCATCCGTCATTCTATTTATCCAGAAGGGGAGGATATTGGAAACCAGCTCCTCCTCCATCTCCTGTTTCATCTTCTTGATATCCACAAGTTTTTGAGTTATGAGTTATAAGTTATGAGTTATTCTGCTGAAGGTTCTCACGGCGCTCTTTCAGGTCTGCATTGATGGCTGCCATACGCGTCTTATTCAATGGATAGATGAATACGACAACGATGGAAAGTGCGGCTATCGCAGCAGGAATAAAGCTCATCAGATACTTCAAGCCATCCAGCGCCTCGGGAGTCTGCACGGCATTCTCTGCGGTATTGTAACCGAAGAATGCCAACAGTGCCATTACTGCCCAGCCTGCAAATGCACCGCCAAACTTCTGCGCCATAGAACCGGAAGAGAATATCAGCCCTGTAGAGGATGTGCCATCCTTTTGCTCGGCATAGTCCGCCACATCCGCATACATGCTCCAAATCAACGGAGATACGATACCGGTGCAGATGGAGATAAGCACCTGGAAAATCATCATCAGCCACCATCCCAGCCCGTCATTCGGCACAAAGAAGAAGAGCACGCTGAGCACTGCCAGGCACACGAGCGAAATGATATAAGTGGACTTCTTTCCAAACTTCATGGACAGAGGCACAGCCAGCGCCACACCAATCATATTACACACTTCACCCACCATCAGGAACAAGCCGGCATACAATACCAGATTGAACACCCCGAAATCGAGGAATGCATTGGCACTGATATAGTCCTTGAAGAAGTAGGCGGCAGTAGCTCCGCGTACCGTATTGAAGAAATTCGACAACAACGCCGCACCATTCAATATCCACCAAGGCGAATTGCGCACCAGTGACTTCACATCCTTACCGATGGATTCGGACGCCACACTCTTGACATGCTCGCGCGTCATGCTAAAGCAAAACAGAAAACCCAAAAAGCAGAGCGTGGCAATGCATACCATGGCATATTGCCAACTGGAAGCATTGCTATAGTCCATTGATTTAAACCAATTACACAATGGCTCCCATGCTCCCAAAGCGATAAAACTACCTCCGTATGCAAAAAACATACGGTAAGAAGAGAAAACCGTTTTTGTGTTCGAATCATCAGTCATTACTCCCAACATAGCCCCGTATGGTACATTGATTGCCGTATATACCGTCATCATCAGGATGTAAGTGACATAAGCCCATACCAGCTTACCCGTTGTCCCCATGTCGGGCGTTGTAAAAAGTAAAATCCCGGCAATGGCAAAAGGAGCTGCAATCCACAACAAATAAGGACGGTATTTACCCCAACGCGTATGAGTACGGTCTGCAATGACTCCCATCATCGGATCGGACACTGCATCCCAAATACGTGTCACCAGCATCAGCAATCCTGCATCAGCCAAGCTCAAGCCAAAAATATTCGAATAGAAGAACGGTAAGTAATAGGAGAATATTTTCCAGAACATAGAGGAAGACATATCCCCGAAACCATAACCGATTTTCTCTTTTAGTGTTGCCATAGTATGTTGTATTTTTATTATTTCATTATCTGCAAATTCTTGTCTATCAGCTTCTTCAACGTTTCTACCGAAGCTGATGAAGACAAGCCGTCAGCAGGCGTATTCATGCAATAGTCCACCAGCTTATCAATGGTAGAGGTAGCCACATGCATCCGCGTGTCGGAAGAAGCGTAGTAGATGAATACTGTTCCGTCTTCGTCGGCAATCCAGCCGTTGGTGAAAAGTACATTGCTTACGTCACCTATACGCTCCTCACCCTCGGGTACCATAAAGGCCCCACCGGGAGTGGCAATCAGTTTCGTCGGGTCTTCCAGGGAAGTCATGTACATATAGAGCACATAACGCAATCCGGCGGCACAACCGCGGACACCATGAGCCAGATGCAACCATCCTTTCGGAGTCTTGATGGGATGCGGACCTTCACCATTCTTCACCTCCTTGATGGTGTGATAGTAGCGCTGGTCGATAATCTTCTCTTCCTTCACCTCGGCATGGGTTATGTCGTCCACCAGCGCCCAGCCGATACCACCACCGCTGCCGGCATCAATAAAGCCATCCTGCGGACGGGTATAGAGGGCATACTTGCCATCTACAAACTCCGGGTGCAGCACTACGTTGCGTTGCTGGCTCTTGGTCTTCAGGTCGGGCAGGCGTTCCCAGTTCTTTAAATCCTTGGTGCGGGCAATGGCAGCTGTAGCCGTAGCCGAGGACAAATCACCGGCAGACGCATTGTCGTCGTGGCGTTCGGCGCAGAAGATACCGTAAATCCAGCCGTCCTCATGAGCCGTGAGGCGCATGTCGTATACATTCGTTGCCGGAATCGCGTCTTCGGGCATGGTGATGGGATAATCCCAGAACCGGAAATTATCAATGCCGTTGGGACTCTCGGCTACGGCAAAGAACGACTTACGGTCAGCGCCCTCTACACGTACCACCATCAGATACTTGCCATTCCACTTAATGGCCCCCGAATTCATGGTCGCATTCATACCGATACGTTCCATCAGGTACGGGTTGGACTTCTCATCCAAATCATACCGCCAGAATACAGGTGTATGAGCAGCCGTCACTACCGGATATTTATAGCGGGTGAATATGCCATTGCCGTCTTCCACGGCCACATTCTTTCTCGTAATCAACTCTTCGTGTCTCTGAAAGAGCCTCTCTACCTTTTCTTTAAAAGCTTCCATGTCTGTTATATTGATTGTTTGTTTATTGATACAGATTTACATCAGCTGCAAACAGCGTCTTGGGATTGTTATAGAACTCCACAAAATCCTCCGCAGATGTCTGTCCCGGATAGGGGGCATAGTAATGGGTCACCTTTTCACGGGCATTGCGCCACACCAGCACATAGGCAAGCGGATATTTCTCCAACGCAGGCAGCAGAGTACCAGTCCACCATTTGGCATCGGGAATTCCTTCGTAACCGGTTTCGGTCACAGCAATCACCTTATTGTGTGCTTTCCCTATACTGTCGATAATGGAAAGTGCCCTATCCATCCCGGCAAGATAGGCATCCCGATCGAACTGATAGGTATCGAAACCGATAACGTCTATCAACTCATCGCCCGGATACTTCTTCAAATATTCCGTCGTGTCCTTGGGTTCCGTGCCCGGAGAGTAAGCATAAAGTGCATTGTCCACTCCTTTGGCCTGCAGAGTATCCACTGTCATGTGCCACAATGTCTTATACTCTTCAGGGGTACACAGTTTTTCGCCCCACCAGAACCAGCTGCCGCTGTGTTCGTGCCAGGGACGGAAAAGTACGGGTATCTTCACGCCGTCCACCGTCTTCAACGAATGAAGGAAATCGGCCACTCCTCCCAACCAGCCGGCAAACTTTTGGTGATTCTCGCCACCAGGCAAGATGGACTTCACCACCGTCGTATCCGATACATCCCAAGAGTCACCACCCGTCTTGGGATTGCGCACATGCCAACTGAGCGAAACCATCCCACCCCGCTGATACTGATTGATTATCTCTTTCCTGATTTTATCGAAGGGCACCTTATCCAGGTTGGCGGCATTCCCAAGTTCCAGCTCTCCCAAATCAAAGCTGATGACAGCCGGATAGTCGCCACACACGCTTTTCACATCCGAACGGCCTTCCTCACCTTCCCAGCCGATACCATATACCGTATCGTCATGATGGCCGAGCATGATACCTTTGGAAGGGATTTTTTTCAAGTTAGCCAGTAAGTTCTCCGTTTCCTGCGTACGTGCAGCAGCCGTCTCTTCATTCACACTCTGTTCTTTCTTGGAAGAACCGCAGGCGGTCAACAGACTTGCCGCCAGAATCATCATAGCAAATTTTACTTTTCTCATATCCATGTTTTTCAATCTGGTATTATTATTGGTAACACTAATTCCTGGCACAAAGATAGCGGATTGCACCAAGAGAAAATGATACAATTTTATCCCTTTACTATATTAAAAAACAGAATATAAAAAACGTATCATCTAACTTTCACCGGAACGCGCTTCCGCGAGACAATTCCCCGTTCCACTTTCCGGCGTTCCAGCTTCACCGGTTCGCTTGTAAAATCGGGAACATTGTACGAGTAGACCAGACGGTCGTAATACTCCCAAGGATTTTCCTGAGGAAGCAGGAAAGGCTTGCCCACCACCCCATTCTCATCCATACTTGCCAGATACAGACGGGTATAAAGCCCATCTCCCCTGCGGCTACTGAACACAAACCATCGGGAGTTACTGCTCCAGTTATGGAAACTTTCCGTATCATCGCTGTTCACCTCCTTTATGGGACGCATACCGCCATCCTTCAAATCCAACAGCCATAAATCGGCTTCTTTATGCCAAATTGAGAAATTCCCGTAATCCGACAAAGTAAACATGATATACTCGCCGTCGTACGAGGGCCTCGGGAAGGAGATACTTTTCTTCATAGCTGCCGCATTGACCAGCGTATCTATCGTTTCGCCAAATGTCCCGTCTTCCGGATTGAAATCTATACTACACAAGCTATAACGTATTTCCTTATATTCCGCCGGTATCGGCTTGGCCTCCGCAGTACAGAAATACAGTTTGCGTCCGTCCGGTGAAAATACTGGAAAGGTTTCGAAGACTTCCTTCTTCTGAAGCAAGGGAGAGAGCAGTAATTCATGTGTCTCGGGATGATAGACCAGTACATCCGATTCCAAGTCGAGCACTTCCACACGCTCATCCTTCACCGCATGGAAAGACTGGCGCGTATTGTTGACAGAATAGGCAATATATTTGCCGTTTGGATGCCAATAAGGGTACACCCCCGCAGAGAGAGTGGAATCCGTTTTCGTATCCAGCATTTCGCGCTTCCCGTCTATCTGCATCAAGGTCCCTCCGTTCTTTCCACGGATATGCAGGCTCAGATGGTCCGGATTTGTTTTGTTGAAAGCATGACAATTCAGGCACATGCCCGGCACCATGGTATTCTCCAGCAAGGGACGCTCCTCGAACGAAGCAAGGTCACGCTCATAAATGCCCATCTTGCTATAAACTTCATATCCGGGAGCCAGCTTGCGGTATACCACCCCATAATCTATAGGATACGGACTGACATACATGGGAAAAGAGCGGTACTGTTTCCACTCGCCGTCTTTCCGGATACATACCGTAAACAGAAGGCTATCACCCTTGTTCTCCTCCAAAAGCTCTTGCCATGCATCTTGCGGAAATGATACTATTTTATCATTTACGTGCATCTCTCCGGACTTTCCTCCGGTCACGGTCACATCCACACGTTCGTACGCTCCACCAATACAATTGAAATTCATAGGAGCAATGGTTGCAGGAATAGTCACACCGATATAGTCGGGATAGATATCCGGCCATTCATCCACCCTTTCCGGGGAAGTCACCGGATTGCCGCAAGCGGCAAACCACCATGCAGCCATTATGCAAACAGCTATATTCTTCATCTTTTTCATTTTACTTTCTTAGTAGCAAATAATTCCAGTATGTACTGCCGAAACGCGCCTCCAACATCTGCCGGGCATTCTGCTGCGAGGTATATATCCGCGCAAATTCCGTTACATCCCGCACCACTTGGGGCGAAATGCTCCACGGCATACCCTGGAAGTTCTTGTGCGTCTGTGTCCATACATATATCAACGCCTCTTGATAGCTGCGGGGAATATGGTCGTAGCCGGCATGCTTACCCAGCGGATAGTACTTCATGAAACGTTCCAAATCACGTTGCTGCAGGACATAGGCCAGCATATACTCAAATGCCATCCGGTTCCGGTGGTTGTGCTGGTAAAGCAGCCCCAGCATGATGTCCGTTTCCTGGCTGCTGAACAAGAAGTCTTCCGTATAGCGTATCTGCCTTAACCAACCCCACTCCTTGTGGGCATTGATTTTTTCCTCATTATACAGATAGGTCATGGCATCCTCTGCCCAATCCCTGTAGAAGATTGTCTTCCTCAACAAACGCAGGTACTTGGCTGCCACTTCGTATTGCCCGTTTATCAGGTTCGTCTCTGCCAGACGCTTGAAGCAACGGCCACTCTTGTTGAAGTTAGGTATGGCCTCCATCGCCTCAAAAGTGAAACGCTGTGCCGTATTGACCATACCCAAATGATAGTATGCCTCACTGGTGGGCAACGGAGAAGTAAAATCACGCTGAAACTCCGGCAGCAGCCCTTCCGTCCCGTTCTGGTAAAACTCGAACATACGGTCGCCCATCTGTCCCGTCTTTCCCAAAGCAAGATTCAGGCAGGTCACGCCGAAAGGTGAAACCGGTGACTTCTCTTCTGCCTTTTCTATAATCTCCTGCCATTGTTTATTACGTACCAGCTGGTCATACTCCATCGCTTCCTCTTTATCCATATCGCAACCGGCCGCCACGTAGTAATAGCCGAACAATGTTACCGCCACCACTTGCAGAACTCCATAAAATACCGGCTTCTTCTTCAAAGCGGGCAAAGCGGACAGCAGGAAGGGGAGAACAACCAGTAATACGGCAAGCCCTATCTCTATCCAGGGAATCACTGCCGGGAAACGGTAATATCCTATACCACCCATCAGACGGTAAATGGGGAATTGTACCCACATGCTTGCCAATAGCGGACAACCGATACCCCACAATCCTACACCCCAGAACACTCCGACACCACCCCAGAAATTCTTACCTTTAAGATTCAACCGGAACTCGCGTACAATCACCCAACCCATAAAGATGAAGTGTACCGCACCCGCTGTCCAGTAAAGCAGCGGAAGGACTATCAGAATGTATGCCACACGCTGCCACTTCCCTTTCAAATCCGCATACCAGCAGGATGCAGACAATGCTAACAGCAGAGCCACCGCCAATGACAGCATCGCATTTTCATCACCCATGAAATGCCACAAGACAATGATGGGCAGAAAACTCAGCGAATAATACACATCAGCCGCACCCTGCTCCTTCGCCAGTTTCCAAACCAACCGTTGCAACAACACGTACAAAAAAGCCAGAATACAAGCTCCCGCCCACACGTGATAATAGAACTGCGTCAGATACTCTGCGATATAATCGGCCAACCCACCGGGAACCACTATCCGTTCCCACCAGTAGTCGGCATCGAACAAGAAAAGCTGGAACTGCTCCTGATAGGAAATATGGGCCGGATATACGCTTCCCCAAAAGAGAAGCACCGCTACGCCAAAAAGTATCGACAACCCTATCTTCCAAGTCTTTTTCAGAAATAATAACATTTTCTATTTACAATTTATTATTTACAATTTGGTACTCTCTGTATGTCTTGTCATTTGAATTCCTCAGCCTTCAGTTGCCGGTTTATCCGCTTGATGGAAGAAGCATCAAAAGGAACGGGAGTAGCCGACAAATCGGGGATATTGTAGGATTTCAATGTCAAATCGTCTTTTTCAGGGTCCGACTGGGGTAGCACAAAAGGCTTATGCGCCTTCCCTTCGGCATCCAGATAGGCAAAATAAACCCGCCCGTACTGCCCGTCACCCCGCTTGCTGGCAAAGGCAAACCAACGGCTGCCTGACGACCAACTGTGATAAGTGTCCGAACGGCTGGAGTTGACCATTGGCAGGGAGTCGATGGCGCCCGTCTGCAAATCCATCAGCTGCAATTCCGTCTCCCGGTGCCAAATGGGGAATGTTCCATAATCAGCAACGGTATAAAGCAGGTAGCGTCCGTCCGGTGAGGCTTTCGGATGACACACGGAGCCTTTCTCCAGCCGGGCATTCCAAAGGGTATCCACGCGGTCACCCCATGCGCCGTGATTGGCATCGAACGCAATGCGGCAAAGCGAATAGCGTAATTGCTGTACGCTGTCCGGCAATGGAACAGTCGGAGCTGAGCAGTAATATATCCATTTCCCATCGGCAGAGAATGTGGGAAAAGTTTCCAATACGGTGGAATCCGCCGTAAGCGGAGATAGAATCATCCGGTTTCCGTCAAAATCGGCGACAGCCAAATCGGAGACGGTATCGTAAACTTCCAGACGGCGGTTACTTTCCGTATGGAACATGGGAATAATCACATTAGACGAGAACACACCATACCGCCCGTCAGGATGGAAATCCCCGTAGACAGCCGCAGATATCATCTGTTCATTCTTCAAGGCAAGCTTACGGAGCTTGCCGTCACGGTTCAGGACAGTCCCCCCTCCCTCACCCCGAAGATGGAACATCGAAAGGTTGCCACTATTTCCTCCGTGCACATGACAGTTCATGCACTTGCCGTCTGTCTGACTGTTATCCGCCAAAATACGCTCTTCGAAATTCTCAATACAACGTTCACGTATCTGCAAGGTATTCCATACCTCATAACCGGGCTCTATCAGACGGTAACTGACATAGGCGTCAAGCTTGTCCGCCACTACCTGCCATGCAAAGGAAGGATAGCGCAGCCAGCGGCCGTCGGTACGGGCAGTAACAACTACTTCCAAAGTATGTTCCTTCTCCGCTTCAAGCAATGCACGCCAAGCTTTCAAGGGGAATATCGCCTTGTTCCCGCGCGCATTTATCTCCAAGCTGTCCGATGCTCCCTTTACACTCACGCATACCGCATCCACCCCTTCATTCCGCACAAGGAAATTCAAAGGAGCCACATTGTAGGGAATGGTTACATCCTGATATTCCGGATAGAGCACCAATAACCGGTCTGCAGGCTGTACAGACTCCGGACGGGGACTGCAAGCATATAGGCAGTAGCACAGTAACAGTCCCACAACAACTTGTATATATTTCATATCTATGTTCATCATAAATCACTTCCCCTTTTTCATCGTAGCATAGTGGAAATAAAACCAATATGTTTTTCCGTATTTGGCTTGCAAAGGGGCACCATTACCATCGTTTGCCTCGTACAGCCGGGTATATTCACTGAATTCATCCAATACTTGAGGCGGTATATTCCATTTTTCCACTTCATCCAACGAAGCCTTTTTCCCGGCAAGATAGATAAGTAAACCTTCGGCATACAATCTGGAAGGAAACTTCTTTGCAGCAAACTCCCGATAATCTCCGGCGAAAGCCCCAATATCCTTATTCAGCAAATCAAAGCAGAGAAGGTAATCGCATGCCAACGTATTATCAGGATTATTACGTAACAGATGACGAAGTGAAAGCGGAATGTCGGCAGAAGAACGCAAAGTATCCGTTGCAGGCAACAACAACCGCTTCCGTTCCAGCCATTGGCAGACTTCGGCCGTCTGTTTTCCGGGAATACGTCGTTCTGCCCAATCACGGTAACACATTGTCTTTTGCAGGAGACGAAGATATTTCATAGCCGCCGCCTCATCACCGTTCACCAGGTTGATTTCCGCCAAACGCTTGACAGCTCTTGCTCCGGTATGATGCGGAGAAAAAATCATTCCCAGAATGGCAGCATGTTCAGCCATCGTCATATCTCCCAACGCAAACCAGACTTCATTGGCTGCATAAATAGTGAGGTAGGTAGAATGGGGAGCCACGGGCAGAA
>ENA-OPEK01000033-OPEK01000033.1-human-gut-metagenome-genome-assembly--contig:-NODE-33-length-52052-cov-3.154374_pt1 | contig 52052 bp, 42 predicted proteins | sample MGYA00241636_ERZ501535 | MGnify/ENA primary metagenome ERZ501535 (study PRJEB25962, sample SAMEA2042425) | human gut metagenome | biome: human gut; feature: human-associated habitat; material: faeces...
AACAGATACAAACGGAGCTACCGTTCTTAAAAATCTGTATCTTGGTACATATATTGTAAAAGAGAAACAGGCTCCGACAGGATTTTATAATGCTGGAGAGGAAAAGACAGTAACATTATCTTATGCAGGACAGAATGTGGATGTTGTTTTCTCCGAGACAACCTTTATCAATGACAGACAGAAAGTAGAAGTAATGGTAACAAAACAGGATGAAGATACAGAAAATCCTCTGGATGGCGGAATTTTTGGACTTTATGCTGCAAGTGATATTACCAATGTGGATGGAACCGTCATTGTAAAGAAAGGGACACTGATCGAGAAAGCGACAACAGGAACGGACGGAACAGCGAAGTTTACAGCAGACCTGCCGCTTGGATTTTCTTATGATGTGAAAGAAGTGCAGGCCCCGGAAGGGTATGTGAGAAACACAGATGATGTTTATACGTTTGCTTTCTCTTATACGAATGATAAAGAAGCAAAACAGACATTTAAGCATACATTCAAAAATGAACGTGTGACAGCTAAGATTTCCCTGCAGAAGCAGGATAAAGAAACCCAAAAGGCAGTTCCACAGGGCGATGCCACTCTGGAAAAAGCAGTTTACGGGCTGTACGCTCGTGAGGATATTGTGCATCCGGATGGTGCTACTGGTGTGATCTATAAAGCAGGAGAACAGGTTGCCACTCTTACGACAGATGAGAATGGACAGGCTTCTGTGGATGGCTTATATCTTGGTAATTACTATGTGAAAGAGATTACTCCGCCAACTGGTTATCTGGCGGATGAAGAAGAACATGATCTGGTCTGCAATTATGAGGGAGATCTTGTAGCAGAGGTAAATCGTGAGTGTCTGTCTCTGGAGCAGGTAATGAAACAGCCATTCCAGATTATCAAAGCAGCAAATAATGGAAAGACCGACGCAGACTTATTGAAAGGGGCAGGATTTACTGCTTATCTGGTATCATCCCTGAAAGTAAAAGAGGATGGAAGCTATGATTTTGATTCTGCTAAACCAGTAGTGAGTGGAGAAAACGGAGCTACTGAGATTTTTACAGATGAAAAAGGTTATGCCTGCAGTATTGCGATTCCTTATGGAACTTATATTGTGCGTGAAACCACAACGCCTCATAATTACACTCCGGTAGATGATTTTACAGTGCATATCACTGAGAACAACCCGAACCAGCCACAGACATGGAGAGTGCTTCTGGATGACGAGTTTGAAGCGAAACTGAAAATCATCAAACAGGATGATGAGACGAAAAAGGCAGTGCTTCAGAAGAATACAGAGTTCAAGATTTTCAACATGGACACTGAGAAATATGTGGAGCAGGTAACAACTTATCCGACTACGGTAAAACATAAATCCTATTTTACAGATGAGCAGGGATATTTGATTCTTCCGCAGAATCTTAAAATCGGACATTATCGCATTGAGGAAGTAAATGCACCTTATGGATATACTCTGAATGAAAATTACTATGAGGTAACAGTAGATTCCAATACTGCATACCAGATGGACGGAACTTCCGGGGATGTAATCATTGAAGCAGTTTATGAGAACCATCCAGTTAAGGGAGAACTGACTATCGTGAAAAAGGGCGAAGTTCTGGACGGATTCAAGGATGATTTTACATATCAGACAGAAAATCTGGAAGGGGCAGAGTTTGAGATTTACGCTGCCGAGGACATCTATACTGCAGATTTCCAGAAAGATGATAATGGAAACCGTATTCTGGAATATGCTACTGGAACACTGGTAAAAACGGTTACAACGGATAAAGATGGGAAAGCAGTCCTGAAAAATCTGCCGCTTGGAAGTTATAAGATTGTAGAAAAGACAGCACCAGATGGTTTTGTTTTAAACAGCGAAGCACAGACCGTTACTTTTTCTTACAAAGATCAGGAAACACCAGTCATTGAGCAGACAGCTATCTTTGAAAATGACCGTCAGAAAGTAGAAATTTCTGTAGTAAAACAGGATGCTGATACAGAAAAAGCAGTTGCAGGGGCAGAGTTTGGACTTTATGCAAAGAATGATATGAAAGCTCATGGAGCTGTAATTGTAAAAGCAGACACACTGCTTGGAAAAGCTGTTTCCGGAGAAGATGGAAAGGCTGTATTTACACAGGATCTTCCATTTGGTGAATATTATATCAAAGAACTTGTAGCACCAGATGGTTATGTATCTTCTGATGAAGTTCTGGAAGTAAAAGCAGAATATCAGGGACAGGATGTTAAGGTAGTACAGTTATCTTCTGTATTTAAGAACCAGCCTACAAAGGTTGTAGTTTCCAAGTCTGATTTAACTACTGGCGTGGAATTGTCAGGTGCGACACTTACTGTTCTGGACAAAGATGGAAATGTAGTTGATACATGGAAATCTGTAAAAGGCGAGCAGCATCTGATTGAACGACTTACTGTAGGGGAAAACTATATTCTCAGGGAAGAGATGGCTCCTTATGGATACCTCAAGGCAGAAGAGATTACCTTTACGATTGAGGATACCGGGGAAATCCAGAAAGTTGAAATGAAAGATGATGTGCCGACAGGAACGATTATCATCAATAAAAATGGAGAATTTCTGGATAAAGTAACTGCACTGGATTCCGTTGGAGGCTGGATCAAACATTTATTCCAGTATGTAACAGGCAGTCTGAAAGATGTTACCTTTGAAGTCTATGCTTTAGAGGATGTGAAATCTGCAGACGGAGAAAGTGAAGATTATTATAAAAAAGACGAGCTGGTAGCAACCATTACAACGGACGATACTGGTATTGCAAAGATATCCGGACTTCCGCTTGGCAAATACTATGTAAAAGAAAAAGCTACAGTGGATGGTTTTGTACTGGATAATGAAGCAAGAGAGATTGATCTGACATACCGGGATCAGGATATTGCAGAAGTCACTTACTCTGCTGACTGGCAGAATAACCGTCAGAAAGCGGAAGTGGAGGTTGTGAAAAAAGAGAAAGATTCTGATCGTGTACTGGAAGGTGCGGTATTTGCCCTCTGTGCCAAGGATGACATTACAGGAGCAGACGGAAAAGTAATTCTGAAAGCAGATACTGTGATCGAGGAACTGGCAACAGACAAAGAAGGCAAGCTGACTTTTACAGCAGATTTACCGATTGGTTTTGCGTATTATATCAAAGAAACATCTCCGGCACCTGGATTTGCAACGACAGATGAAACACAGGAGTTTACATTTGAGTACGACGGTGCAGAAAAGGAAAAAGTATCTTATGCCTTTACTTTTGAGGACGAACCAACAGTAATCGAGATTACCAAGACTTCCCTGACAGACGGAAAAGAGCTGGAAGGTGCCAAGTTACAGGTGACTGATGAAAACGGTAAGATTGTAGATTCCTGGACTTCTGGTAAGGAAGCTCATATCATCAAAGAACTGGTAGTTGGACAGAAATATACTCTGACAGAAACAAAACCGGCAGATGGTTATGTGACCGCAGAAAGCATCACGTTTACCGTTGAAGATACTGCAAAGCCACAGAAAATCGAAATGAAAGATGATGTGACCAAGGTAGAAATCTCCAAAACAGATATTTCCGGTAAGGAACTGCCAGGAGCAAAACTGACCATTCTTGATAAAGACGGTAAGACAGTGGAGAGCTGGACTTCAGAGGAAAAACCACATTATATAGAAATGCTTCCGATTGGGGAGCATACGCTTCGTGAAGAGTCAGCTCCTGATGGATATCTGGTAGCGGAAGATGTGAAGTTCACAGTGGAGGATACCGGGGAAATCCAGAAAGTAGTGATGAAAGATGAGGTAAAACCGGAAGAAACACCAACACCGGAAACACCATCTACACAGGTAACAGATACACCGAAAACCGGAGATGATACACATATGCTGATTTGGATTCTGCTTGCGATTGCAGGCATGGCAGGCAGTGTATCAGCATTCTGGGTTGCGAAAAAAAGAAAATAAAAGTTAATGGAGGGGCATTTATGGGAAGCAAAGTCATAGATGCCCTTTTGAATGATGAAAGAGGTATAAAATGAGAACGTTATTGATTATTGCAGGGATTCTTCTGGTGTTAGCAGTCAACTTTGTTCTGTATTGCTGTATCCGGGTAGGAGCAAAGGAAGACCGTCTGTTGGAAGATCATAGAAAGGAACAGATTAATGCAGGAAGAAGTGAATGAAAAAACAGTGTCCCTGTGTATCACTGGTGGAAAAGTGACAGCTCGTTTATTGAAACAGGCAATGATGCGTTTTCTGGCAGCGATGGAGAAAGAAAAAGCAGAGAAAGCAAGAAAACAGCAGGTAAAGGGACCGCCAGACAAAGATTATCATGGAAAGCAGAGTTTAAAGAAGCTGGCACAGCAGAATGTTCAGCTTTCCAACATTGAGATTACGGATAACAACATCAAGGCTTTTGAAAAAGTGGCAAAAAAATATGGCATTGATTTTAGTCTGAAACGTGATAAGTCCGTAGATCCACCTCGATATTTCGTTTTCTTCAAGGCAAGGGATGTGGATGTGATGACAGCAGCATTCCGGGAATTTACTGGTAAGACGCTGAATAAAACAAAGAAACCGTCTGTCCGTAAAAAATTACAGCAGGCAATCGCAGCCCGCAGCCAGGATAAACAGAGAGAACGGGAAAAATCGAAAGAAAAACAGAAGGAGCCGACCTTATGAGTGGGATAAAAAATATAAAGAAAAAACTGAAAGGATTTCAGGTGCGTCCCCCGAATGCAGAAGTGATAAAAAAGGTTCTGTTGCATATTCCGTATGTGGTTGTATTTTATGTGGTAAATAAATGCACCTGGCTGTATCAGTATTGCAGAGGCAGTACGGTGGTGGACAGGCTGATGGTTCTTCTTATGAATTATCCGTTGGCATTTAAAAAGTTACTGCCAAGTATACAACTGGAAAGTCTGTCTGCGGGGATAATCGCAGCGGCTAGCGTATGGGCAGTGGTGTATTTTAAAGGGAAGAATGGAAAGAAGTTTCGTCAGGGAGAGGAATATGGTTCTGCCAGATGGGGAAATGAAAAAGATATAGCTCCTTTTATTGATCCGGTCTTTGAGAATAATATTTTGTTGACGCAGACAGAACGCTTAACCATGAACAGCAGACCGAAGAAACCAAAGTATGCCAGAAACAAGAATGTCATCGTAATAGGTGGTTCTGGAAGCGGTAAGACCAGATTCTATGTGAAACCGCAGCTTATGCAGATGCCGGATAATGTGAGCTTTGTGGTAACTGATCCAAAGGGAACCATTATCGTGGAGTGTGGAAAGATGCTGGCACGAGGGACACCTAAAAAGGACAGCAATGGAAAAATTATGCGGGATAAAAATGGCAGAGTGGTAATGGCTCCGTACAAAATTAAAGTATTGAATACCATTAACTTTGCAAAGAGTATGCACTATAACCCGTTTCATTACATCAGATCTGAAAAGGATATTTTGAAACTGGTAAATACAATCATGGTAAATACCAAAGGAGAGGGAGAAAAATCTTCCGAGGATTTCTGGACGAAAGCGGAACGCCTGTTATACTGTGCTTTGATTGGTTACATTTATTATGAAGCACCGGAGGAAGAACAGAACTTTTCAACTTTGTTGGAATTTATCAATGCCAGTGAAACCAGAGAAGAAGATGAAGAATTTAAAAATGCAGTGGACTTGTTGTTTGAAGAGCTGGAAAGAGATGAGCCGAACCATTTTGCAGTAAGGCAGTATAAAAAATACAAACTGGCTGCAGGAAAGACAGCAAAAAGTATTTTGATCAGTTGTGGTGCAAGACTCGCACCCTTTGATATTGCGGAACTGCGGGAACTTATGTCTTATGATGAGATGGAGCTGGATATGATTGGAGATCAAAGAACCGCATTGTTTATTGTAATTTCTGATACGGATGATACATTTAACTTTGTGGTTGCCATGATGTACAGTCAGCTTTTTAACCTGTTATGTGACAGAGCCGATGACGTTCATCATGGAAGACTGCCTTATCATGTAAGAATCCTCTGTGACGAGTTCGCAAATATCGGTCAAATTCCGAAGTTCGATAAGCTGATTGCAACGATCCGAAGCAGAGAAATCTCCGCATCTATTATTCTGCAGTCACAATCACAGCTCAAGACCATTTACAAGGATGCCGCCGAAACTATCACAGGCAACTGCGATACCATGCTGTTCCTTGGTGGAAAGGAAAGTACAACTCTGAAAGAAATTTCGGAGACACTGGGAAAGGAAACGATTGATTTATATAACACTTCTGATACAAGAGGCCAGAGCCGGTCTTATGGTCTGAATTATCAGAAAACGGGAAAAGAACTGATGAGCCGGGATGAACTGGCAGTCATGGACGGTAATAAATGTATTTTACAGCTTCGTGGTGTCCGTCCGTTTTACAGTGATAAATTTGACATTACAAAACATAAACGGTATAAGCAGTTATCCGATTATGATAAAAAGAATGAGTTCCATGTGGAAGAATACATGAAGCATCAGATGGAAGTCCGGTTAAATCCGGAAGAAGCGTTCGACCTTTATGTGTATGAAGGCAGTGAACTGGAAAAACAATCAAATAGTGAAAATGAAGGCACAGAGCATGTAACGTAAAACATACATAGCTCTTTTTTTATGCCCTTTTGGGAGGTAGCGATATGCGTAAGCATGAAAGACCGCCCATCAGGGCGGAACCCTCCGAGTAGTAACCGTTTGAAAATCACAATGAAACAGCAGTTACGAAAGGAGAACATAGATTATGGCGTTTTTTACATCCGCAATTAATATTTTACAGACTCTGGTTGTTGCAATCGGAGCTGGTCTGGCAGTTTGGGGAGTTATCAATCTTCTGGAGGGATATGGAAATGACAATCGTGCGACACGTTCGTAAGTGAAAAGCTTACGCACAAAGTCGAAGGGCAATTGTAGCCCGAAACTTTGGAGAACTGATATTCCGATGGGTGAAATGAGGGGGTAACGTCCCGAAGCGCCACCCTGATACTCCGAATGGCGGGGAGCATGCAACGGCTCTCTCCAAAAGTTTATAGAGCTCGGTGAAGTCGGCAGAGAGCAACCGTAAGACTGGTTTTCAGACCAGACACGAAAGCTGTCCAGAGGTGGATGGTGTTGCCTATATGCCGGGGGTCGGATATCCATGGTGAGAATGTATGAAAATACTGACGAAATTCTGAATGTACGAGTCTAAACGTTGATGCTGTCGAAAGGCAGTACACCTTTCATGGTGGTATCTGTGGGCGAGTAAAATTGGTTGTTATGAAAGTCCATGCATCGTTACAGGCGGTGCGGTTATGCATGACCAGATACAGGCTTAGAGGAAGAACCTAAAGATATCCAATGATAGGAATATCGGAACGTGGAAAGCTGGGAACACGGAGGCGGTTGCAAGCCAGTGATGTGGTGGATGGGAATACCTTCGCGAGAGGGCAATAACCATTCTTTATTCCAGTGAGAGTAGTGGCACAGTACCTGTGAAGCCGTGAATAAGTAAGCGGTGGAGGGATAGCCACAAGTCGAATTCAGCAAAGAAAATGAAAACACAACAAACACAGCTTCGAGTATGACAAAGAAAATCCAAACCGAAGGGAGAGGATGCCTGTGTTGACTTCGGGGCAGCAAGAAAGGAAAAGTAAACAGAGAAAAATCCGCAACTCAGAGTATTACGACATGGAAGGTACTCTTGACAGGCTGTATGCAGAAAGTAAGAAAGATAAAACCTTCAACCATCTGATGGAAATCATCGAGAGTGAAGAAAATATCAAGCTTGCATACAGAACGATAAAGAAGAATACAGGAAGTGATACTTCGGGAGTGGATAAAAGGACGATAGCCGACCTTGCAAAGTTAAGCGAGGAAGAATACGTCCGTCTCATACGGAAACAATTCAGTAATTATCATCCACGACCCGTAAGGCGAGTGGAGATACCAAAGCCCAATGGAAAGACCAGACCTCTGGGAATCCCAACTATCGTAGATCGGATCGTACAGCAATGTATTTTGCAGGTCATGGAACCGATATGTGAAGCAAAATTCAGTGAGAACTCCAACGGGTTCCGCCCGAACCGTTCCGCTGAGACTGCTATTGCGCAATGCATGAGGCTGATACAGGTACAGCATCTGTACCATGTGGTTGACCTCGATATTAAAGGCTTCTTTGATAATATCAGCCATACAAAGCTGATTCGTCAGATATGGGCATTGGGAATCCGGGACAAAAAGCTGTTATGCATTATAAAAGAGATGCTGAAAGCACCTGTTGTTCTGCCAAATGGGAAGAAAACATATCCCGCACGGGGTACCCCGCAAGGCGGTATTTTGTCGCCATTGCTTGCAAACATCGTATTGAATGAACTGGATTGGTGGATTGCCTCACAATGGGAGCAGATGCCAACAAAGACAAAATTCAAAACGAGGAGCAATGCGCAGGGAACAGAGATTAAGAGCCACGCTTACAGGGCTCTGCGCCGGAGCAGATTAAAAGAGATGCATGCAGTTCGGTACGCAGATGATTTTAAAATTTTCTGCGCAACACATGAGGATGCTGTCAGAGCATACAAGGCAACAGAGTTATGGCTAAAGGACAGGCTGGGACTGGAAATCAGCCCTGACAAATCCAAAGTAGTAAATCTCAAAAGACAGAATTCTGATTTTCTCGGGTTCAAGCTGAAAGTTCGTAAAAAGGATAAGAAATATGTGGTTCGGTCTCATATGAGCGATAAAGCATACAAAAAGGCTCATGAAAAAGTCTCGGAAGAAGTAAAGAAACTGGCTCATTCGTCAGATGATAATGCTCAGTTCATGCAGCTTCAGAAATACAACTCTGTAGTTGCCGGACTTCATGAATACTATTGTATTTCTACAGAAGTATCTCATGACTTCAGCAGACTTGCCTTCAGTATCAACAAACAGCTCAGAAACAGACTGAAAGGCGACTTATCCAAAAAGGGACAGCTCAGAAATGGGTTCATTAAAGAAAAGTATGGAGCAAGCAGACAGATGAGGTTCCTTCATGGACGTCCGGTGGTTCCACTGGGATATGTCCAGTCAAAGAATGCCCAGCATAAAAGGAAATCCATCAATAAATATACGGTCAAAGGTCGGGAACAGATTCATAAGAATCTTGCAATCGACACAGCGACAATGTTATGGCTGATGAGAAATCCTGTAAAGGGCAGAACCATTGAATATGCGGATAACCGTATTTCTTTGTATGCGGCACAGTATGGTAAATGTGCAGTGACAGGAATTCCGATGGATTCCCACGATATTCACTGCCACCATAAAGTGCCGGTTAGCAATGGCGGTTCGGATGAATACGCAAATCTTATTCTTGTCAGCAAAGCGGTTCATATCCTTATCCATGCTTCTTCAGAACCTACGATTGAGAAGTACCTGAAATCCTTAAATCTTGACAATAAACAAATAGAAAAGCTTAACAAACTTCGTATTATGGCAGAAATGCCACCTATTATTCTTTGAATTTAATGCTGTAACGAAGTGTGTAAGTTGTGTTTAAAAGCCCTGGATGGCTGAATTCGATGGAGCGCCGTGTGCGGTGAAAGTCGCATGCACGGTGTGGAGCGGGGGAAAATCCGGAGATAACTTCAAAGGATTACCTATCGCTATCCGGTGCAAAATCACAGGGCATCAAGCAGCTTATGAGTGGCGGTGGCATCATCATTGTGGCACAGACGGTAATCCCACAGCTTACCACACTGTTCTCATAATTCATGGGCGGGATCATTGATAAGATTACTGAATTCATAAAGGAACTGTTGCAGGGGTGGGTTCTGACCAACTTTGAAACCATGTTTACCGATGTCAATGACAAGGTAGGCACGATTGCAGGGGAGGTCAGCAAAACTCCCAGCACTTGGAACTCCGGTATTTTTGACATGATAAAAACCCTGTCCGATAACGTGATGATTCCCATAGCGGGAATGATCATCAGTTTTGTACTCGTCTATGAGCTTATTTCCATGGTCATTGACAAAAATAACCTGCATGACTTCAATACAGCCATTTTTATCCGCTTTTTTATGAAAGCGTGTATTGCAGTCATGCTGTTAAGCAAGACTTTTGACATTGTAATGGCGGTATTTGATGTGGGAAGCCACATCGTCAATTCTGCCGCCGCAGCAATCAGCGGGGAAACCAGTATTGATGTTTCAAGTACGCTGCAGACGATGTTCAATGAGCAGTTTTCGGAAATGAGCATAGGAGAGCTGTTGGGACTTGGAATGGAGACCATGATCGTCAGTTTATGTATGAAAATCATGTCAGTCCTGATCACCGTCATTCTTTATGGGCGAATGATTGAAATATATCTTTATGTATCAGTAGCACCCGTTCCCTGCGCAACCGTAACCAACCGGGAGTGGGGAACAATAGGAACAAATTATTTTAAGGGGCTTTGTGCTCTGGCATTTCAGGGATTTTTTATGATGGTATGCGTTGCTATCTATGCAGTGCTTGTGGCAGGTGTGGCGGTTGCTGATAATCTGCATACCGCACTCTGGTCAGTGGCGGCATATACCGTTATTCTATGTTTTTCACTTTTTAAGACAGGCTCCCTGTCTAAATCTATCTGGAATGCACATTAAAGGAGGAACGAAATGGCAATATCCGTGCAGGTGCCAAAGGATTTGTCCGGTATCAAGACAAAAGTGGCACTGAACTTGACAAAGAGACAGATCATTTGTTTCAGCGGTGCGGCAGTAGCCGGTATACCCTTGTATTTTTTAACCAAGGGACTGATCGGAACATCAGCCGCATCACTTCTTATGATGGGAGCAATGCTTCCGTTCTTCTTTTTTGCGATGTATGAGAAAAACGGGTTTCCGGCGGAGAAGATTTTGTATTTTATGCTCCGGCAGAAGATACTCACACCGGGCATAAGACCATACCGGTCAGAGAACTTATACAAGCAGTTGGAAGAAAAAGAAAAATTACGAAGGGAGGTTTGTTATCTTGAAGAAAAAGCAAAAGGCAGAACCGGAAAGCCGCAGAAAAAGCAGTTATAAAGGCAATAGCAGAAATAACAGCAAAAGTGGCGGTCTTACTTTTTCAGAGAAAAAGCGTCTTATGGAATTAAAGCATATTTTATCCGGCAAGGGCAAAGAAAAAGAAAAGCCTACTACCGCACAAAAGACGATTACTTTTGAAAAAATGTTCCGTGACGGCATCTGTCAGGTCAGTCACCGTTATTATACAAAGATGGTGGAATTTTTTGATATAAACTATGAGCTTCTGGAAGTGGATGACCAGGCGGACATACTGGCACAGTACAGTAAGCTCATCAATTATTTTGATCCGTCTGTGAAGTTTGAACTGGTGCTTTTCAACAGGCAGGTCAACGAGCAGATGCTTACGGAACAGTTTGACATTCCGTGGCAGGAGGATGATTTTAACGATATTCGTGAGGAATATACGGAAATGTTAAAGAAGCAGGCGGCAAAGGGCAACAACGGTATCATCAAATCAAAATATCTGATTTTTGGTGTAGAAAGCAACGGCTACAAGGAAGCCAAGAGCCGCCTTAACAACATTGAAAAAGATGTCATACGGAACTTAAACAACATAGGAACTCTTGCGAGGGGACTGGACGGAAAGGAAAGACTGCGCATCCTGCATGAATATTTTAATCAGGATACCATGGAGCCTTTCCGTTTTTCATTTAAGGATTTGGCAGAATCCGGTAAGTCGGTCAAGGACTATATTGCACCGCCGGGATTTGATTTCCGCTATCCGAACCGCTTTAAGTCAGGGAATATGTATGGCTGTGTGTCCTATCTGGATATTATCGCACCGAAGTTTACGGACGAGCTGATCAAGCATCTTCTGGATATTGATGCTAATCTTACGATTTCCATGCACATGCAGACGGAAGATCCGGTAAAGGCAATCAAGAAGTTAAAAGCGGTTATTTCCAATATCCAGAAAATGAAGATTGAGGAACAGAAAAAGGCAGTCCGAAGCGGCTACGATATGGATATTCTTCCAACAGACATCGTGACTTATGAAAAGGACACGCTGGAATTTCTCGATGATTTGAATACGAGCAACCAGAAGATGATCAACATGACATTCCTTATTACCTGTTATGGCAGAACCAAGCGGGAACTGGAGAGCTTAATGCAGAGGGTGTCCGGTATCATTCAGCAGGCAAACTGTGACCTCAGATGTTTACAGTATTTGCAGGAACAGGGACTTATGGCATCCGCACCGATTGGATGCAATGAGACAGGCATTGAGCGTACTCTTTCCACAAAAAGCACCGCAATCTTAGTACCATTCTGCACACAGGAGTTATTTATGCCTGCACCGGCAATCTATTACGGATTAAATGCACTTAGCAACAACATGATTATGGCAGACAGAAAAAGGCTCCGTACACCAAACGGAGTTATCTTAGGTACTCCCGGAAGTGGTAAGAGTTTTAGTGCAAAGCGAGAGATTTTAAGCTGTTTCCTTATCACAAAGGACGATATTATCATCTGCGATCCGGAGGGAGAGTATTTTGCTCTTGTGGCAGCACTACATGGACAGGTGGTAAAACTTGCCACCAATTCCAAAGACTATCTGAACCCTATGGATATTCAATTGAGCCATAAGGGGGATAAGGAAGCATTAAAACTGAAATCTGATTTTATCATAACATTATGTGACCTGATCGCAGGTGGCAAGGACGGTCTGGAGAACGATGAGAAAGGTATCATCGACGAATGTATCCGTCATATTTATGACAAGTATTTTGAAAATCCGGTGCCGGAAAATATGCCGCTGCTGGAAGATTTATATGATGCCCTGTTAGCACACAAAAATCCAAAGGCGGAGCGTATCGCAAACAGCCTTGTGCTGTATGTGCATGGTTCCCAGAATTACTTCAACCACCATACCAACGTAGACAGCGGCAATCGTATCATGTGCTTTGACATCAGAGATTTGGGAAACCAGTTGAAAGAGCTGGGTATGTTAATCGTGCAGGATGCGGTTTGGAACAGGGTATCGCAGAACAGGGAGCGAAAGATTGCTACCCGTTATTACTGTGATGAGTTCCACCTTCTTCTGAAGGAGAAGCAGACAGCTATTTATTCCGTGGAAATCTGGAAGCGTTTCAGAAAATGGGGCGGTATTCCGACAGGTTTGACGCAGAACGTGGGCGATTTTCTTCGTTCTGAGGAGATTGAAGGTATTTTGGGTAACAGCGATTTTGTGTATCTGTTAAATCAGAATGCCAAAGATCAGGCAATCCTCGCTGATAAGCTGGGACTTTCTGATAAGCAGCTTTCCTATGTCACCAACTCTGAGCCGGGAAGTGGTCTGATACTGTTTGATAACGTGGTAATTCCCTTCGTGGATAAATACCCGACAGACACCAAGACTTACAGAATTATGAATACCAAGCCGGAGGAATCGGTGCAGAAGGAGGACGCAGTATAAAATGGCAGAAAAAAGACAGAAGAAGCAGGTGGCAAAGGCATTTGAAAAAGAGACATTTTCCAAGGATAAGGAAGTGACTGGAGCAAAACACACAGAACACAGGCAGGATAACACCTTTCCTACGGAAAATCATTTTCATGCCAATGAGAAGCCTGTGAGCAATCTGCCACGGGATGCGAACCATGGCAGTCATAGAAGAAATGCAACTTCTGGTCACAGCGTCCAGAAGTCGGAAGCCGAAGCGGAAAAGGCATTCTTAAAGGAAAACAGCTTCATGCAGGACGAGCAGACTGATTTTGAGACTTCTTCTGACAGTACAATAGAAAACAAGGCTCATGTCAGGGACACCTATCAACGGTCTGAGGAAAAAGGAAAATATCACAAAGGGCGTGTGCAGAGAGAACACGCACACAGAGAGCGTGCGAAGTCAGAAAATGCAAAGCAGTCCGATTATGGAGATCTTCAGACAAAGGACGCCACATTTTCGCAGGGGCAGGCGGACGAATTTACAGACCAAAAAGTACAGAAGGCTTTTGATAAGTCGGAAAAGAACCGCCGAAAGTTGCAGAAAGCAAAGGACAAGATGCCGACAAAGCGGCAGTATGAGATGAAGCGTGTCTTTGATGAACAGACCGGAAAAGCAAAGTATGTTGTGGTTCCGGTGGATGTGGAGAAGCCATTTAAACCGGATGGACTGGGAAAAACTGCGGTTCACAAGCTCCAGACCGAAAATATGTATTTTGTGCATCGCAAGATTGCAGAGACAGAAAAGGATAATTCTGCTGTGGAGGGCGCACACAAGACGGAACAGCGAGCCGAGGATATTTACCACTATATGAAGTATCACCGCAAGAGCAAGGCACAGAGAAAGCGTGACCGCTTAGAGCGATTGCACAAAAAACAGGTTACAGCGGATATGAAGCTGGAGTATGAGAAATTCATCAGTGAAAATCCACATCTAAAGGGCAACAGTCCAAAGAAGCAGTTGCAAAGGCAGCTACAGAAACAGCGCATCAAGCGTGAGTATGCCAAGGCAAGGCGGGTAGGAGCAGAAGCCAAGACTGCAAAGGAAACATTTACAAAGACAGCCAATGCTGCAACCGGGATTGCAAAGAAGTTACAGGAAATTGCCACGAAAAATAAAACACTGATTATCACAGTGGGTATTTTTGCACTTCTGCTCATTATGATCATGTCGGCACTATCAAGCTGCGGTTCCATGTTTACCGGAACTGTGACAACAACGATGGCAAGCACATATCTTAGCCTTCCGGCAGAGATTGATGCAGCAGATTTATCTTTTACAGAAAAGGAAATGGAACTGCAAAATAAGATTGACCGGATTGAAACTGATTATCCGGGATATGATGAATACGATTATAACCTTGGTGCAATCGGGCATGATCCGTACACACTGATCAGTTATCTTTCCGCAGTCCATACGGAATTTACTGCCGCAGGAATAGAGAGTGAGATTCAGGAATTATTTGATGCCATGTATTCACTCACTACTGAGGAAGTAGAGGAAACACGGACAAGGACAGTCACAAAGACCGGAACCAGAATAGTAACAAATCCGGACGGGACTACCCGTACCGAGGAATACGAGTATGAGGAGGAAGAAGAATATACCGTAACAATTCTTCGTGTCACACTTACGGTCACACCGCTTGAGAGCATTGTAGCCGGACGCATGGACAGCGAACAGACGGAAATTTTTGGAGCCTATACGGAGACAAAAGGCGGCTTACAGGTCTTTGCTTCTCCGGTTGATTATTACTGGTATTACTATATCAGCAGTTATTATGGCTACCGGAAAAATCCAAACACCGGAGCCGAGGAGCTTCACAGGGGTGTGGATATAGCGGTGCCGACAGGAACGTTTGTATATGCGGCACATGATGGAACGGTAACAGAAGCAACTTACGATTCCTATTATGGAAAATATGTGGTGATTACGGACAGTAAGGGATATACCACAAAATATGCCCACATGGACAGCTTAAATGTGTCCGCAGGGCAGAGTGTAAAAAAAGGTGACAATATAGGCAAAAGCGGAAATACAGGAAGCAGTACTGGAAGCCACCTTCATATCGAATGTCTGTATAACGGGGAATATTATAACCCATTATTTTATTTTGAAGCAGGAGAACAGACCATTTATGGAGAAACAACGGGCGGCACCGGAGGAGGAACCAGCAATGTGATACCGCCGGAATCCTATGATGATGCAACCGTACAGACGCTTATGCGTGAAGCAAACAGGTATCTGGGAATGCCATATACTTTTGGCGGCACAGCTCCGGCTAGTTTTGACTGTTCCGGTTTTGTATGCTGGGTATTTTCAAACAGTGGCGTACATAACCTGCCAAGAACCACAGCACAGGGCATTTATGACCAGTGTACTCCGGTATCAGCGGCAGATGCAAAGGCAGGGGACATTATATTTTTTACAGGAACCTATAATGCAGGACGTCCGGTTACACACGTTGGTATCTACTGTGGAAACGGTACGATGGTGCATTGCGGTGATCCAATTCAGTACACATCAATCAATACTTCTTACTGGCAGAGCCATTTCTATGGTTTTGGAAGATTGAATTAGCGAAGGGAGGAATTATTTTTGTCAGTAGAACGAATCAATTCACAGCTTAAAAAGGTCAGAGAGCAGATAGCACAGCTACAGGCAAAGGAAAAAGACCTTGCAGAACAGAAACAGATGGCGGAGGATGCCGAAGCCATGAAGATCATACGAAAATATAAAATCTCATCGGAGCGTTTGCAGATGTTAAACAAGCTCAGTGAGGATGAAGTCAGAAATTTATTACAGAAACGGGAACAGGAAAAGGAGGTTTCAATCAATGAAAAACAGGAAATTATCGGCTAGGGCGGTAGTGTCCCTTATGCTGTCGGCAATACTTTTTTGTATGCCGATTGGGGCATTTTTTGCCAACAGGACAAATACGATAGAGGTTCATGCGGAGGATACTGCCGAGCAGAAAACGGAAAGTGCAAGTGACGCAGAAAATACAGTTACACCCGGCAATGGCAGGGAAGAAAATTCAGGAACAGATACCGGAGAGGGAAAGACGGAAAATTCCACAGAAGGCACAACAGAAGATTCGTCTGAAGAAACACAGCCTGCCGCAAAATGCACCTGCAAAGAAAAGTGCAGCCAGTATGCGGTGGATGAAGATTGTGAGGTGTGTGCAAAGAACTATAAGGAATGTACCTATATCAATCCGAGCGTAAAAATCACAATCAATACACCTTCTGGGTGGCATAACGATACCACTAAGGTGATAGTCAAAGTAGAAGATACGATAGTTTCCGGTAATTTTACCGTTCAGACAGTAAAGGCGAAAGTCGGGCAGAATGGAAGCTGGACAGATATTACCGAGGATATGTACATAGAGATTTCCGAAAACAGCACTATTTATGTGCAGGTCACAGACCAGAAGGGCAAGACCTATGAGAAAAATCGCTATATCAAGTGCTTTGATTTTACGAAGCCTACCTTAAATGCGGCAGTCAGCGATGGTCTATTGAGTATTCAGGCACATGATACGGATTCCGGTATCAAGGCAATCTATGTCAATGGCTATGAGTTTACCGACCATACGAATGGTGCTTTGAATATCCGTCTGCAACAGTTTGATGCAGGATATCAGTATTTCACGATTTCAGCCATGGATAATGCAGGAAATACCTCAGAAATCTATAAAACAGCCAATCCGTATTACACCGATCCGGAAAACAAGGACAGCAATGAAAAAGATCCGGCACAGCAGCTCCCGGTGGATGCGTCAGCAACCAAGCCTAGCTCTGCAACCGCACAGGTTACAGACCATACCAAGACAGACAGCAATGGAAATACTGTTTCCCAAACAGGCAGTGGAACAACTTCAAGCAGTACAGGAACATCAGCCAAGCAGTCCCCGAGTACGGGAGATACTTCTAAGGATACCGACCAGAGCAGTGACAGCCAGACTTCTGAAAAAGGCAAGGAATTTTATACAATTCAGACTGCATCAGAAAAGGTATTTTATCTGGTGATTGATCGTGACGGGGAAGATGAAAAGGTATATTTCCTTACCGAAGTCAGTGAAAATGACCTGTTAAATACCACAACGGATAACAGCGAGACACTTCCGAAAAATTCAGCGGCATTGGAATCTGCAATTCCTACCAAAGACAGTGCATTGTCAAATAATAATGCAGATACCACAGGAGAGAAAAAACAGGGAACGGAAAGTGTTGAGGGCAGTACCGAAGAAAGCACGGAGGATACAAGTAAGCCGAAAGAGGATACCGCAAAAGCAGATGGTTCCGGCTTTACATATATTTTAATAGGCATTGCTGCGGTAGCTGTGATCGGAGTGGTATATGTTGTGAAGTCTAAGAAGAAAAAGGAAAACTTCATTGATGAGGATGAAGATGAGGACGAGCTTGACGAGGACTATGATTATGAGGACGAGGACGAAGCCGAGCAGGATTCAGACGAAGCATTCTTAAATGGTGGCGATGATACAGAATCAGAGGACACAGGCGAGAATGACAGTGAAGATAACAGTGACAACGATAATGATGAAGAAAACGGGGAGGAATAGAGATGGAGCTTGTAATTGCAGAGAAGCCGAGCGTGGCACAGAGCATTGCGGCAGTTCTTGGTGCCACACAGCGTAAGGACGGTTATTTGGAAGGCAATGACTATCTAGTATCATGGTGTGTGGGACATCTGGTAGAACTGGTACAGCCGGAAAGCTATGAGGAAGCATGGAAGAAATGGAGCTATGAGAGCCTTCCAATCATTCCGCAGGAATGGCAGCATGAAGTGAAAAGTGATACGAAAGCACAGTATCAGATTTTGAAAAAACTTATGCATGATGACAGGGTGGATGCAGTTGTGTGTGCTACCGATGCCGGAAGGGAGGGAGAGTTGATCTTCCGCCTGACCTACAACATGGCAGGATGCAGAAAACCGATGAAACGATTATGGATTTCTTCCATGGAGGAGAGTGCTATCCGTGACGGCTTCCATAATCTTCGTCCAGGCAGTGATTATGACAATCTGTACAAGTCAGCACTATGCAGGCAGGAAGCAGACTGGCTTGTGGGTATCAATGGCACTAGGCTTTTTACGGTATTGTATGGTGGCAAGGCATTAAAGGTCGGCAGAGTGCAGACACCGACACTTGCCATGCTGGTAGACCGTGAAAGTAAAATCATGAATTTCAAGAAAGAAGCCTATTATATGGCTCATATCATGGAAAATGGTCTGGATGCTGTATCGGAGCATATCAGTGATAAAACGGAAGCAGAGAGGATTGCAGGAGCCTGTGAAAACGGACAGGCTCTTGTCACTTCCGTGGTAAAGGAAGAAAAGTGGGTAGCACCGCCGAAGCTCTATGATCTTACCACACTCCAGAGGGATGCAAACCGTCTGTTTGGTTTTACTGCCAAGCAGACATTGGAATATACCCAGAGCCTTTATGAAAAGAAACTTGTCACTTATCCGAGAACGGACAGCCAGTATCTTTCCGATGACATGGATGGCACAGCAAGAAATGTGATTGAAGCAATTTTCAATTCCCTGTTATTTGAGCAGGATATCATGTTCAATCCAGATATAAAGAGGATTTTGAACAGCAAGAAAGTGACGGACCACCACGCAATCATTCCTACCATGGAGATCATCAAGCAGGACTTAAAGGCAATCCCGGAGAGCGAAATGAAGATACTTTCCCTTTGTGCAAACCGTCTGCTGTGTGCGACCGGGGAGAAGCACATTTATAATTCCACAAAGGCAGTGCTTACCTGCAACAATACTGTATTTAAGGTATCTGGCAAGGAAGTGTGGAAAAATGGATGGAAGGAATTTGAGGATTTCTTCAAAAATTCCTATAAAACCGCAGAGGATAAATCGGATGCAGAGGAAGAAAAGAAGCTGCCGGAGCTTCATGAGGGCATGATGATTGCAGTGGAGCAGACAAAGGTTTCCGAGCATTTCACACAGCCGCCAAAACATTACACTGAAGATTCCCTTTTGTCTGCAATGGAACGAGCCGGAAACGAGGACATGACTGACGATGTGGAGCGCAAAGGACTCGGTACACCTGCCACCAGAGCAGACATTATAGAGAAGTTAGTCAAGGACGGTTTCGTGAAGCGTGAGAAAAAGCAGATCATACCGACAGAGGATGGAATGAAGCTGATTACGGTGCTTCCCGATGTGGTAAAGTCACCGAAACTTACCGCTGATTGGGAAAATGCCCTTACCCTTGTTGCAAAGGGAGAGATGGAGCGTGAGGACTTTATGGCAGATATTGAAACAATGGTATCTGACTTAATCCACACCTACCACGAAGTCAGTGACGAGCAGAAAAAGATGTTCGCACAGGAGCAGAAGGTACTTGGTAAATGTCCGAACTGCGGCGGAGAGGTGGTAAAGGGAAAATACGGAGCTTTCTGCAAGAATAAGTGCGGCATGAATGTAAGCCGGATCATGGGCGTTTCCCTGTCAGATGAACAGGTGGAAAGCCTGCTTGACGGGAAAAAGACGTTGCTAAAGGGGCTTACAAGCAAGGTGGGCAAGAAATACGATGCCTATATCATTCCGAGCGGTACGGAAGAATACCACTACACAAAGGACGGAGAAGAAAAGTCCGGAGTGCAGTTTAAGTTTGTCATGGAGTTTCCCAATAAGAAATTCACAGGAAAGAAAAAATAAAAGGAGGATGTAACAAATGGGAGCAGAAGAAACAAAGAAAGTACAGGACAATGAGAGCAAGGCGGACAAGTTTGTCCGTCTTGGGGAGTATCGTGTGAACAAGGTCATTGATGCAATCGGCAGGCTTGAGAACCTTTCCAACCGCACCAATTATGAGTATACACAGGAGCAGGTGGAAGCCATGTTTTCCATTATGGAAAAAAGGCTTTTGGAAGTCAAAGGCAGATTTGCCCCGAAAAAGGAAAAAGAAGATACGTTTTCATTTGGAAGAAAAGCAGAATAGGGAGGAAAGTCAGAATGAAGCAGTTAGAAAAAGAAATCAATGTAACAAGCCAGAGAAACATGATGAAGAGGTACCAGATGTATGGTGCCACAGTATCAAAGCTGACAGAGAAATCACAGAATGACACCAAGAAGGGAGAGAGAAAGTAATGGAATATAGAGATTTTGTAGAACAGGTAAAAGAACAGATACAGGATTTCCTTCCTGAAAAGTTTGCAGATGCTGCAGTTGAGGTCAATCAGATTGTAAAGAATAATGACTGTGTTCTGGACGGTCTGATGGTAAGAACAGAAGAAAGTAATATTGCACCTACCATTTATCTGAATCCATATTTTGAGCAGATACAGGATGGTGCTGAATTGGATGATGTGTTAGCTCAGATTGCAAGTGTGTATCAGTCACATTATATAGATCATGATATAGATGTATCGGCAGTTACCGATTTTGACAAGATTAAGGAAAAAATTGTATGTAAGCTGATCAACGAGGAAGCAAATAAGCAGTTCCTTCAGGATAAACCGTACTCCAAGTTGGAAGATTTAGCAGTTGTGTATCAGATTTTAATGGATAAAACAGGAGAAGGAACTGCGACCATTACCATTACAGATAATCTGATGGATGGATATGGAATCACACTTGAAGAACTGCATGACCAGGCGTTGCAGAATATGGATACTTTGCAGCCACATAGTTTCAAAGGAATGAATGAGACGGTTGCGGAGATGATTGCAGTTGATATTGCAAGAGAACAAAATGTGGGTATGGATGAAGCAAAAGAAATGGCAATGCAGATGATGTCGGATATTCCCGATACCATGTATGTGCTGACAAATGATACAAAAGTAAATGGGGCGGCTGCAATTTTAAACGATGATATCAGACAGGAGATCGCTGAGAAGGTAGGAGATTTTTACATGCTGCCTTCTTCAATCCATGAAACGCTGATTATACCGAAAGATGCGGGAATGGAGTTTAAAGAACTTGAGCAGATGGTACAGGAAGTAAATCAGACACAGGTGGCGCCTGGAGAACGTCTTTCGGATCATGTATATGAGTATGATGCCAAAGAACATGAACTGTTCCGCAGTGACCGGGCAGAGGAACGTGCTAAGCAGAAAGAGGAAAAAGGAGATAACCGTCATGAGCGTGTTTCAGTAAAGGAGAAGCTTGCGGAGAAGAAGGATGCTGTTATTAAAATGAATGCCGGGAAAGAGCATTCTGCACCGGAAAAGAAAAAGGAAGCCGTAATATAGGAGGAGTGGGATATGTATACAACAGGAGATAAGCTATTAAACGTGATGAAAGAGGAAGAAATCGGGATTGCGGAGCTTTCCAAAATTTCCGGTGTGCCGGAGAGAATAATCCTTGACATTATGGCAGGAGTTAAGGAGCCGGAGCTTGGTGCTATGTGCAAGATTGCAGAGGGACTGGGTATCTGTGTCCATGAACTTCGTGCGGATGAGGAGAGTTATGCGGTATCCGTTCCGAAGGATACCCTTGCCAAGCTGATTGTTGTCAGCGAGATTAACGGAGTGGAACTTGAGGAACTGATTAACTGTATTCTGGAAAAAGGTATTGAGGAGCATGGTTTTTATGCCTGATGCCGATAAGTAACTGATCACAGGCTGTAGGGTGCTTAAAGTGCCTTACAGCCTTTTTTACGGAGGTTTACCATGAGAAAATATAAATTGATTTCCGCACTGGCAGAGGAAACAGCAAAAGAAGTCGTGCGGAATGAAGAAAACTGGAGGAGATACCTAAATACTGCTTCCAGATTGTATAAATATCCATTTAAGGAACAGCTTTTAATCTATGCCCAAAGACCGGAGGCAACCGCCTGTGCTTCCATAGAGATATGGAATGAAAAGATGCACTGCTGGGTAAACAAAGGTGCAAAGGGCATTGCACTGATAGATGAGGATAGTTTTTCCGGTTTGAAGTATGTCTTTGATATTTCAGATGTGCATAAGGCAAGAAGAATCGGACAATTCCCTAACCTTTGGGAAATGCGTGAGGAACACATGGAATCGGTGATTTCCCGTCTGGAAAAGACTTATGGGGATACCGACAGGGAAGCCGGGTTTGTGGGACGTATCCGGGAGATTGCCGGACGGATTGCAGAGGACTGTTATAAAGAGCTTGCTTCAGATATGGAATACTTAAAGGAAGGGAGCTTTTTAGAGGAACTGGACGAGCTGAACGTGGAAATAAGGATACGGGAAACCCTTGCCGACAGCATTGCCTATACTGTTTTAAAGCGTTGCGGCATGGAGGAGAGCGAGCTTGCCGAAGAAATAAACTTTCCTTATATCCATGAGTTTAACACAGTGGAAACACTGTCACAGCTTGGCAGCAATGTGTCTGATTTATCCAAGCCAATCCTTATGGAAATTGGAAAAGCAATCGGAGCGTATGACAGGCAGATTGCCCAAAATCGGGAAGAAACGAGAGTAGGCAGGGAACGTATCGACACCCATGAGAAAAATATCGAAAAAGGACTTGCAAATGCATCTGAAGCAGACTATAATGCGTTAAAGCGTGAAAGCGAAAGTCAAGACGAACAATCTATCACACAGACCGGAGAAGCCGGGGAAAGGAGCAAATATGATGAATCTGACATACGAGAAGAACGGGGATTATCAGATACCGATGGTAGCAATGGACGAACAGCCGAAGGAGGTACTGACAAAGTACGGACTGATGAGGAAGAAGTTCTTACAGGAGCACAAGAACGGAGTATATACGGGACTTCTTCTGAGCGGGAAGCTGAAGGAACACTTGTTGATGATACAGGAGCAGGCAGAGGAGAGAATGGAGCTTCTGACCAGACAGATGAAGGAGAGAGAGGGGATAACGGAGCAGATGAAAGCAGAGAATCAGATGCTCTGGGTAGCGAAGATGAACAGCATCGTACACTCGGCAGAGGAGATCGTGATGACGGAACTAATCTACAGTTAAATATCGAACAGCCGGAGGGAACCTATCAGCAGTTAAGCCTGTTTCCGAGCTTTGAGGAACAGGTTGGCACAATCGCAGCAGCGAAAGCAAGTATTCAATATACCATGCCCGCTGCTTTTTCTTTGCCACAGGAGCAGATTGACAGTATCTTGCGTAGTGGCGGCGGTAGGGATAACAGCAGAAAACGTATCTATGCCAAGTATCAGCAGGGTAAGACACCGGAAGAAATGGCAGAATTTTTAAAGAACGAGTATAAGACCACCGGAAAAGGTTTTGAGTTTGACGGAAATCCTGTTTCACTGTGGTTTGATGAAATGGGTATGCGTATCGGTTATGGTACATCGGCAAAGAAAAATACCCTTGCAGTGATGAACTGGAGCGAAATGGAGAGCCATATCCGTGTCATGGTGGAGAACGGTACATATATGAGTGCCAACGAAGTATTCCTTGTGGATGCGGTGGAGCGTGAGAGAATTGCTACGGACATTAACAATTTCTTCCGTGACGGAATATCGGAAATGCCGGAGAGTCTGGAGCTTAAATTTTCTAACTACCCGGCAAGCATGGAAAGGCTATGCGAGCTTTTATCCACCACTGAGGGCAGAGAACTGATTCAGGATGAGCTTGAAAAGGCAAAGGCACAGCTTGACAGCGGAGAAAAGCAGATTAAATGGCGGTATGTGAAAAGACCGGATTATTTATTAGAACAGCTTGCTGATTTAGGTGTGGAAAAGAAAGAATTTCCGGCACCTGATACGGTGGAAGTAAGGAATGAGAACTTCATCACACAAGACGAGATTGATTACAGGCTGGCAGGAGGAAGCGGCTTTGAATATGGAAAGTTCCGTATCTATGAGTATTTCATGGAAGGACATGACAAGAAAGACAACATTGCTTTTCTGAAAAATGAATATGGTACGGGCGGTAGCTCCCACGCACTTCCGGGAAGTGACAGAGCGCACGAAGATCACGATGCTAAAGGTATCCGTCTGGAGAAAGGCAACTATGGCAGTCCTTACGCAAAGGTGCTTTTAAACTGGAATGTTGTCGAGAAACGTATCCGGGAGCTTGTGCAGGCAGAAAAATACCTTTCGCCGGAGGGAAAGGAAGCCTATGCACAGTATAAACAGGAACAGGCAGAGAAAGCCATGCAAAAAGAACAGGCGAAGTTGGAGCGTGGTGTAACCAATCAGGAATTAGATAGAGAAACAGGAACTGTTGCTGAAGGAGAACCAAAAGCACCGGAAACCGGAAAAACAGACATAGAGCAGCTAAATGAAAGGTTGTCTGAAATGTCGGCTGTGGTTAAAATCTGCGGAGCATTAGACCGGAAAGATGTGGTTGGCTGGAACGAGGAAACACAGGCAGTCACGATTACTGACGATGAGCGAACTTTAGTGGGAAAAGAGGTCTATGATTTCCTTTTTGCAGAAGCGGCAGACTATGTAATGATGCAGACGATCAGCGGCGAAACAGAAAAAGCTCTGGAGATGGACGGACTGTTAAAGGATGCCGGACAGTATGCGTCACGTTATGAGGGCGAGCCTTCCATAGAGCAGAAAGAAGAACCGCCTTTGACTGCGGATGATGTTCAAAACCTTGTATTGATAGACCGGGAATATATCAGAGGTACACGAACAACAGTCTATGATTTTGAGTGTGATATTCGTGGGGAACATGATAAGCTGCAATATACGCTTGAGTACCATGATGACGGAGAAGGCTTTACCATTCATACGGAGAAGGATGATATTTGGGAACGTATGCCAGAGCCTGAACTGACACGCTTGGAGGGCATTCTTGGCAGGGAAGCATTATATTTTAAGTACCATGATAAAATAGCCGGGGCAAAGAGCCTTGAGGATATGGAGGAGATTCAGTTCAGCATTATGGAAGAAGAATCTCCTTATTTTTCTGCTGTTTCCCAAAGAGTATGGGGTGAATATGAACAGAAAAATGAAGAATTGTCCAATCCAATGCAAGAAAGTGAAGTGATTGCCGAACCAGAGCCGCAGAATGAAGCAGAAGCGCCAAAGGAACAGCCACAGATTGACAAATCGGGTGCAGTCAACTTCCACATTGCTCCGGAAACAGAGGAAAGTGCCGGAAAAGGCTTTGCGGCAAAAGAAAAATTCCGTCAGAATGTGGAAGCAATCAGAACGCTTGAAAAGATTGAGGGCGAAAACCGTATTGCCACGCCAGAAGAACAGGAGATTTTAGCAAAATATGTGGGCTGGGGTGGTCTTGCTGATGCCTTTGATGAAACCAAAACGAATTGGGCAAGTGAATATCAGGAATTAAAGAGCCTGTTGTCAGCCGAGGAATACGATTCAGCAAGGGAAAGTACCTTAAATGCCCACTATACAAGCCCTGTGATCATCAAGGCTATTTATGATGCGATGGAACGAATGGGCTTTTCCAAAGGTAACATCTTGGAGCCGGCAATGGGTATCGGTAACTTTTTCGGTATGTTGCCGGAAAAAATGCAGGAGAGCAGGCTTTATGGTGTGGAGCTTGATGGAATTACCGGAAGAATTGCAAGGCAGCTATACCCGAATGCCGATGTGAAGATCACTGGCTTTGAAAAGACGGATTATCCCAATGATTTCTTTGATGTGGCAATCGGAAACGTGCCATTCGGTCAGTACAAGGTGGCAGACAGAGCCTACGATAAGCATAACTTCCTCATACATGATTACTTTTTCGCCAAAGCCTTAGATAAGGTCAGACCGGGCGGCGTGGTGGCATTTGTCACCTCAAAGGGAACAATGGATAAGAAAAGCCCGGAAGTCAGAAAGTACCTTGCGCAGAGAGCGGAGCTTCTTGGAGCGATCAGGCTTCCCAACACAGCCTTTAAGGAAAATGCAGGGACGGAGGTTACTTCGGACATTCTTTTCTTAAAGAAGCGTGACAGGGTAATCGACATCGAGCCGGATTGGGTGCATCTTTGTGAAAATGAAGATGGCATAGCCATGAACCAGTATTTTGCAGACCACCCGGAAATGATCATGGGAAAAATGGAAATGGTCAGCGGGCAGTTTGGCATGGAAGCCACCTGTACACCGGATACCACCATTTCATTATCCAAGCAGCTTGAAAAGGCTATATCCCATATCGAGGGCAGCATTGACGAGGTAGAGTTCGATGAGCTTGATGATGAGCTGGCAAGAGAAGCAATCCCCGCCGATCCAGGCGTGAAGAATTACAGTTACACTATTGTGGACGAGAGGGTGTATTACCGGGAAAATTCCATTATGAAGCCTGTGGACGTATCAGAAACGATGGAGCAGCGCATGAAAGGCATGGTGCAGATTCGTGACTGTACACAGGAGCTGATTGACTATCAGTTGAACGAATATCCGGAAGATATGATTAAGAGCAAGCAGGCAGAGCTTAATGAGCTGTATGATGCGTTTTCCAAGAAATACGGTCTGATCAATTCACAGACCAATAAGAGAGCGTTTAATCAGGATTCAAGCTATTGTCTGCTTTGTTCATTGGAGAAATTAGACGATGAGGGCAACTTCAAAGGCAAGGCTGATATGTTTTCCAAGCGAACCATTAAAAAGGCAGAGGTTGTTACAAGCGTGGATACCGCAAGTGAAGCACTGGCGGTGTCATTAGGGGAAAGGGCAAGGGTAGACCTAGCCTATATGTCGGAGCTTACGGGAAAAAGCGAGGAAGAAGTGGCAAAGGAGCTTGCCAGAGTGATCTTCCAGAACCCGGTCACAGAAAAGTGGGAAACCGCAGACGAGTATTTAAGCGGAAATGTCAGGGAGAAGCTGGCAACCGCAAGGGTATTTGCAGAGAACCGTCCAGAGTTTGCAATCAATGTCACAGCTCTTGAGGGCGTTCAACCCAAGGAGCTTGATGCAAGCGAGATTGAGGTGCGTATCGGTGCCACATGGATTGAGCCTAAGTACATCGAGGATTTCATGCGGGAAACCTTTGAAACACCGGATTACCTCTTTGACCGTAACCTTGTCGGGGTGCAGTATTCCGATGTGACAGGACAGTGGAACGTAAAGGGCAAAAATGCGGATCGTGGCAATTCACTTGTCAATATGACCTACGGAACGAGCCGGGCAAATGCCTACCGTATTCTGGAGGATTCCTTAAACCTTCGTGATACCCGTATCTTTGATACGATAGAGGAAGATGGGAAGGAAAAGAGAGTTCTTAACAAAAAGGAGACCATGCTTGCCAGCCAGAAACAGGAAGCCATAAGGGAAGCCTTTAAGGACTGGGTATTTCGTGATCCGGAGCGCAGACAGACCTTGTGTGCCAAGTACAATGAGCTTTTCAATTCCACCAGACCGAGAGAGTATGACGGTTCCCACCTAAAGTTTCCGGGCATGACACCGGACATTACATTAAGACCGCATCAGCTTAATGCGGTGGCACACCAGCTTTACGGCGATAATACCCTGCTTGCCCATTGTGTGGGTGCGGGTAAGACCTTTGAAATGATTGCTGCAGCAATGGAGAGCAAGCGGTTAGGGCTTTGCCAAAAGAGCTTATTTGTTGTACCGAACCATTTAACAGAGCAGTGGGCGAGTGATTTCCTGCGCCTGTATCCGGGTGCAAATATTTTAGCTGCTACAAAGAAAGATTTTGAGCCTGCCAACCGTAAAAAGTTCTGTTCCCGTATTGCAACGGGAGATTATGATGCGGTCATCATCGGGCATACGCAGTTTGAAAAGATACCGCTTTCAATGGAAAGACAGGCTGCCATGATTGAGCGGCAGATAACGGAAATAGAAATGGCAATCGAAGCGGTCAAGGCGGAAAAGGGAGAGCGTTACACCATTAAGCAGATGGAAAAAACAAAAAAATCATTAGACGCAAGGCTGAGCCGATTGAACGATACTTCCCGCAAGGACAATGTAGTAACCTTTGAACAGCTTGGTGTTGACAGGCTGTTCGTAGATGAGAGCCACAATTATAAGAACCTTTTCTTATACACCAAGATGCGGAACGTGGCGGGCATTGCACAGACAGAAGCACAGAAGTCCTCGGATATGTTTGCAAAGTGTCAGTACATGGACGAGCTGACAGGCGGCAAGGGCATTACCTTTGCCACAGGTACACCGATTTCCAACAGTATGACGGAGCTTTATACGAATATGCGCTATCTGCAATACAGTACGCTCCAGAAACTTGGTCTTGGCAATTTCGACAGTTGGGCGGCTACTTTCGGAGAAACGCAGACAGCCATAGAGCTTGCACCGGAGGGAACCGGATACCGGGCAAAGACAAGGTTTGCCAAGTTCTTCAATCTGCCCGAGCTGATTTCACTTTTCAAGGAAAGTGCAGATATTCAGACACCGGATATGCTAAAACTGCCTGTACCGGAAGCAGAGTATGAAAATGTGGTGTTAAAGCCGAGTGAGTATCAGAAAGAAATGGTACAGTCCCTTGCGGATCGTGCGGAGGCTGTTCGTGATAGGAAGGTAGAGCCACACGTTGACAATATGCTCAAAATCACCAATGACGGTAGAAAACTTGCATTAGACCAGCGTTTAATCAACGATATGCTTCCCGATGAGGATAATTCTAAATCCACCACCTGTGTGGACAAGGCATTTGAGATATGGGAGGAAACAAAGGAACAGAAGTCGGCACAGCTTATCTTCTGTGACTTATCGACACCGAAAGGAGATGGTACATTCAATGTTTATGAGGACATTTGCAACAAGCTGAAAGAAAAGGGTGTCCCACCGGAAGAAATCGCATTTATCCATGATGCCAATACGGAGAAAAGAAAAGCGGAGCTGTTTGCAAAGGTAAGAAGCGGACAGGTTCGTTTTTTGTTGGGTTCTACTGCCAAAATGGGAGCCGGAACCAACGTACAGGACAGACTGATTGCATTACATCATCTGGATGTGCCCTGGCGTCCGTCTGACATTGAACAGCAGGAAGGTCGTATTTTACGACAGGGCAATATGAATGATGAGGTCAAGATTTTCCGGTATGTGACGGAAGGCACCTTCGACAGCTATTCATGGCAGCTCATTGAGAACAAGCAGAAGTTTATCGGGCAGATCATGACGAGCAAGTCCCCGGTGCGTTCCTGTGAGGACATTGACGAAGCGGCGCTCTCTTATGCAGAGGTCAAAGCACTTGCAACCGGAAACCCTTACATTAAGGAGAAGATGGATTTGGATATACAGGTTTCAAAGCTGAAGCTCTTAAAGGCAAACCACACAAGCCAGCGTTACCGTCTGGAGGACAATATCGCAAAGCATTACCCGATGCAGATCACAGCCTTAAAAGAAAGGCTTGAGGGATACCGGACGGACATTCAGACCTATACAGCGCATAAGCCTGTGGATAAGGACGTTTTTTCCATGAAGATAGGAAACCGTACCTATACGGACAAAAAGGAAGCGGGTGCGGCGTTGATTGATATGTGCCGGAGTGCAAAACAGCCAAACATGGCAGTAACAATCGGGGAATATCAGGGCTTTAAGATGAGCGTGTCCTTTGACTCGTTCTTCTCCAAGTTTACGGTCAGCTTAAAAGGAAGTCTGAGCCATGAGGTGGAAATCGGAGCCGATCCGCTTGGAAATCTGCAAAGACTATCCAATGCGTTAGAGGGAATGACCGGGAAAATGGCAGATGTGGAGCAGAAGCTTTCCAACGTGGAACATCAGCTTGAAACCGCAAAGGTGGAGGTCACGAAACCTTTTGCACAGGAGCAGGAACTGGCGGAGAAGCTAGAGCGACTTGCAGAGTTAAATGCGCTTCTTAATATGGACGAAAAGGGCGATAATGCGTTGGATATGGGAGATGATGAGCCGGAGGACGAAAACGGAGAGCAGAGCGCACAGGCACAGGAGGGCGAGCCGGACAGGGCAGAAGATATACAGGCGGTGGCTGATGAACCGTTAAAGCCTGTTGCAAGTTTTCTGATGTCGGAGCGTATCGCAGAGCATGACAAGGAACGGATGTTAGCAGACGGTTCCAGAGGGCGGGTATCCGTCAAGGAGAAACTTGCCGAGATGAAGCAGAAAATTTCCGATCAGAAGATGCCGGAGAAACCGGAGACTGTAAAGAGCAAAGGAAAAGAAGAAAGTTTATAGGAGGGTGCTATGGAAGCAAACGAACCAAAGAAAGAACAGAACACAGAGGAAATGGACGTTATGAAGCAGTTCATGGAGCTTTTGGGACAGCAGGGCATGAAAGAGCAGTCACAGGACTTTATGGAGGTCTTGCAGTATATCGCCGGGATGCAGTTACAGCTTTCCGCTATGGTGGACGAACTGCAAGGAGTACGGAAGCAGCTTGAAAGGATGCAGGAGAGCCAGCCGAAAGCAGCGGAAAGTCAGCTTTTGGATAAGGTGTCATACCTTCAGGAGAAGGTAAGCAGTCTTGCAGAACGCTTATCGGAATTGAAAGACCATTTGATTGACACCGCAGCACAGGCAGTAACCGCCTTTAAGGAAAAGGGAAGGGAGGAAATGAACAGGGTTCTTCAGAAAGGAATTTCCGGTGTGCAGTCGGTGCTTTCCGGATGCCGGGAGAAGATGGTTGATGTGCTTACCAGTTATGAAAAGACCGCCAACCAGATAGACAGTATCGGGGACGAGTTCAAGCAGATAGGGAACAGCGTAGCCAACGTGGGAAGGCTCTTAACCGGAAAAGGTACAAAGGAAGTGTCGGACGAAAAAGAGGGCGTTGCCCTTACAAGGGTACTGAATATGCCTGTAAAGAAGCATATCTCAGCCTTAAAGAAACAGGTGGAGCGGATTGACGGTGCAGTAGCGAAGCTGGATAAGATCTGTGCCGGACTGGATACCGGAAAGGATAAGGAAAAAAGCAGGGTGTCCGTCAAGGAAAAGCTGTCACAGATGAAAGTGAAATCGGAACAGCAGAAGAAAGAACCGGAAAAATCAAAGACCAAGAGTCAGGAAGCAAGTTTATAAAGGTTTATGGAAAGAGCAGGTAGCAATCTATCTGCTTTTTCCTGTTATGTGGTTATCGTAAGCAGAGAAGATTAAGTGACGAGCAGAGGAAACAGGCAAGGTTGCGATGGAGAAAATCAATTCAGACGAAAACAATAGGCAAATTTAAAGTTGATAAGAATTCACCGATATACATTCACCGATATATTTATTAGACTATTCAGCATTACACATCATTACAGTTACATTTCAAAGCATTATAATTGTTTCACTTGAGGATAGATGCTAAAATAAATTTTTTAAGGAAAGAGGTGGTCGTGTGATTAACATAGCAATTTGTGATGATGAAAAATACATATTAGATAAAATCAAAAAGCTGGTATTTGATTTTTTTCATAGAAAAAACGTAGAAATAACTGTTTCACAATTCGGGAGTGGTGAGGAATTACTGAGACACAACAAAAATATAGATATTCTGTTCTTAGATATTCAAATGGATGGAATAGATGGGATGGAAACTGCAAGGAAGATGCGTAGTCAAAATTATAAAGGATACCTAATTTTTATAACAGTTCTAAAGGAAATGGTGTTTCAATCCTTTGAAGTCCAGGCATATGATTATCTGGTAAAACCGATTGAAGAAGAATGCTTTGAAAAAACGATGGAGAGATTATTTTCTGCTATGCAAAATGCAAAAGACGCAAGTTTGCTTGTCCAAAAGGGATACGAGAGTAATATTATTGCCTTTGATGACATTGTTTTTTGTGAAATTATAGACAGAAAAATATATCTGCATCTAAAAACGGAGGAAGTTATTGATTACTATGACAGAATTGAAAATCTTGAAACAAAACTAGATGGGAGATTTTTTAAATGCCATAGAAGTTATTTAATTAATTTGAGCCATCTGAAAAGTTATAAAAATGGGATGGCGTATATGATAAATGACAAACAGATACCTGTATCACGCTTACGGAGCAAGGAATTTTCAAGTGTTGTTTTGAAATATATGAAGGAACGGAGAGTGTGAAAGAATGGATGGATTAGATATTTTCAATGTATATATTATGGGAAGCATTGAAATGTTGACGGTTTTTCATTTCTTTACCAGATTTCTTAAGAAAAAGGTAAAGTTTATTTATTATATATTGTTTGCCTTTCTTGGAATGACGATTATGATGTTTTTTCCAACCGGCAGTATTATGGAATTATTGGTATATGTTCTGCTGTTGATGGCAGGAGGATTTTTTATATGTAGAACATACAATATATTTGTCGGGTTATATGCAGTTGTAATGATTGAAATAATGCACTTATGCTATGGAGTTTTTAATTCGATTTCGTGTATTTTATCTCCCTTGTTTTTTCAGGAAAATCCTAAAGCGGTTAGCGTTTTATTTATGGTAATGAGCAGTATTTTAGCTCTTGTTACATCTGTTTTGTGTTATCAGGTCATAAATAAAAATTTTTCATATGATGAAAACGTTGGGGCAAAATATGTTCTTCTGATTTTAATACCGACTTTAGTGATTTTTTTGGTAAGTGAATATATTAGTTCAAATATTTATGGACATACGATTACGATACAAGCAGATGGGAGTTTACCTAGCATAAGTCCGTTTCCATTACTGTTTATACAGATATTGGGGATAGCCAGTCTGTTTTGCATCATGTTTGCGTATAAAAAATTAGTGGATAGTTTTAAATTGAGCAGAGAGCTATCTTTATTAGAACTGGAAAAACATTCTTTAAATCAGTATGTGGAAGAAGCAAAAGTACGTTATGAGAAAACAAAAGCATTTCGACATGATGTGAAAAATCATATATCTATTGTCAAAGAATTGGTACAGAATGGCGATATAGATACAGCATTGCAGTATATGAGTGATATGGAAAATTTAACAGCAGATATGTCATTTCCGGTAAGTACAAATAACCCTGTACTTGATATTTTAATTGGAAATAAGTTAGGGATAGCTAAGAGCAATCAGATAGAAGTACAATGTTCATTTATTTCTCCATATCCATGTGGAATTGCTGATATTGACTTTTGTATTATTTTTTCTAATGCATTAGATAACGCTATCTCAGCTTGTAACCGAGTGCCCCATGATAATCAGAAATATATTCACATAACAGGAAAAGTGCAAGGTGATTTTCTTTTAATTGAAATAATTAATAGCCATAGTGGGAGAGGGAGCATTCGCAGTGGGACAGGACTTGCTAACATAAAAGCAGTTGCAGAAAAATATCATGGAGCAATGGAAGTAAGAATAGATGGAGATATATTTGTTTTAAGTGTTCTTTTAATCATTCCGCAACAATCAGAAAGCATTTCACAACAAATCTGTTAAAAACAGATATATGAATGACGAATAAGAGATTGTAAAAACATTATAGTGTATTAAAGAAAAGGAGGACGTTTTATGTCAATGGAAATAAGCAGTAATTATAAGGATTACAAAAATGAGTATTTAGATAGGGTACAGACAGGGCAGGATAAAGTAAAAGAAGCTTCACAAGATCAAAGGGGGGAGGATAAAAACGAAGGTATTCCCGTTCCAAAGGACGAGTATATTAGTAGCGAAAAATCTGGTAGCAAGCCAAGTGGTCTGTATCGTTTAGGGCAAGATGAAAATGGTAATCCAAAAGTAATGTATGATGATCCTAAGAGAGTCGCAAAGGCGAAAGATGTTCAACCAAAGGAGGAGCCAGCGAAAAAGGCAGAGAAATGTACGACAAATACAGATAATGTTGACAGAGAGATTGAGAAACTCAAGGAGGAAAAGGAACAGCTTGAACAGCAGATAAAGGCTGCGGCGGGGGACAAAGAAAAGGTTAAGGTATTGGAGAAAAAGCTGGCTCAGATTGAGGGGGAGTTAAGCCAGAAAGATAATGATACATACAGGAGAAAGAATGCAGTAATTTCTTAAACAAATTATGAATATGAGGGGGTGAATAAGAGGGAAAGGCTTTATTCACTCCTTTTGCAAAAGGAAAGAAGTTCAGATTAAGAGTAATTGCAGAAAAGGATTTCGATTCTATATCTCAAGGAGGACAGAGAGATGATGAATGGAAGGCATTCAGAATACAGGGAACATTGGATTTTTCCTTAATCGGAATCCTTTTAAAAATATCTTGCCTGATGGCAGAAAATAATATAGGCATTTTTGCTATATCTACGTTTAATACGGATTATGTTTTAATAAAATCAAAAAATTTTTCAAAAGCAATAGAGCTGTTGTCAAAAACAGGGTATAGAGTTGCAGAATAACAAATTGTTAAGAGGATAGCAGTTTGGAACAACCGGAAAAATAATTTCCTTTATAGCATATAGGAAAAATAAATAAGAAAGATCAAATAGCAAGTACCACATTGTTTGGTTGGATATAGGAATTATTCTTTTGTATTGACCAGAGCTTTAGCAGTAGATAAATGTAATAAGGCAGGTGATGTGTATGGGAAAATGTTAGTTCTGACATTTGAGGATAATGAGGATGCTATGATGAACCGCATACTATCGTTTATAAATACCAGAGATGAAATTACTCAGATGTCAGATTTGAATAATCATCTGTTGAATTTCAAAGGTCTTCTGATTGACGAGGCTCAACGGGTGATAATTCGGGAGAATCAGGAGATAGATCTTACCTATACCGAGTTTGAAATCTTGAAGCTTTTTGCAAAGCATCCGGGAATAGTGTTCAGCAAGGAACAGATTTATGACATTGTGTGGAAGGAATCCTATTCCGGTGATTACAACATCGTCATGAGCCATATCCGGAATATCCGGGAGAAGATAGAGGATAACCCAAGTAAGCCAATCTATATACAGACGGTATGGGGCGTCGGCTATCGTTTCAATAAAAATTTGATAGCATAGAAACAGGCAATTAAGAAACAAAATCTTGGTTGTCTTTTTTATTTGTAAAAAACATTTACAGCGACAGGTGCAGAAAGGAGACAGGAGTACATTGCAGAAATCAAAACGAATCAGGGCAGTAATAATAAAGATATAAGTGAATATCGTAATTGTGCAAGGGCAGTCAATAATGGCTGCCTTTTGTCATGCAAAAAATAAGCAGATGGAGGAAATACAATGGCAGATGCTAAAACAGAAAAACAGAAAGTACAGGAAATAACGGAGAAGCTGGAGCAGGGTATCAAGGAGCTTTTTGAAAGCGAGAAGTACAAGACATATCTGAATACCATGTCAAAATTCCACAATTACAGCTTTAACAATACCATGTTAATCGCAATGCAAAAGCCTGACGCTACGTTAGTGGCCGGATTTAAGGCTTGGCAGAAGAATTTTGACAGGCACGTTAAGAAAGGGGAAAAGGGTATCCGTATCCTTGCTCCGGCACCGTACAAGATTAAGGAAGAACAGGAGAAACTTGATCCGGTAACGGGAGAGATTATGCTTGATAAGAACGGAATGCCCATTACGGAGGAAGTGGAGATTAAGATACCCGCCTTTCGTGTGGTTCCGGTCTTTGATGTGTCACAGACGGACGGAAAAGAGCTGCCGGATATAGGGGTAAATGAGCTTTCGGGAAGCGTGGAGGACTATGAGGATTTTATGCAGGCACTTACGGAGGTTTCCCCGGTTCCCATTACCTATGAAGATATAGAAGGGGAGGCAAAGGGATATTTCCACACCACAGACCACCGGATTGCCATACAGGAGGGCATGAGCCAGAGCCAGACCGTAAAGACCGCTATCCATGAGGTGGCACACGCAAAGCTCCATGACCGGGAACAGAATCAGGATATAGATGCGGTCTTAGACAAAGACCGCAACACAAAGGAAGTGGAAGCAGAGAGCGTTGCCTATACGGTGTGTCAGCACTTCGGCATTGATACCTCAGACTATTCCTTTGGGTATATCGCCGGATGGAGCAGTGACCGGGATATGAAAGAACTGAAATCTTCCCTTGATATCATACGAAAGACCGCTTCGGAGCTGATCACAGGCATTGAGGACAGGTTAGCAGAGTTACAGAAGGACAGGGCAGTGGAGCAGGAACAGAATAAGGAGAGTATTCTTCTGATACAGAATGATGATCTGACACAATACAGCCTTGTGAGTGTTGTGGGCATGGACAGACAGGAGCTTATGGACGTTCTTTCAGCCATGAGTGAGGACAATAAGCTGAGTATTCAAGCATATCTGGAGAGTAAAGGGGCATGGACTACCGAGATTGCCAACGAAGATACAAAAGAATTTGGAGAATACCACCTTGATGTCCGCTACAATACCGATACAGAGGAACTTGTGGATATGAAAGAACGAAAGGAAATCTATGATAGAGCAATGGAGCCTGTTGCTGCCGGAGATGTAGTGGTAAAATTCTCCGGTTCGATGGGAAGTGAATGGGAGATTTCCAAAATCACAAATATGTCCCCGGATGAAGTTAAAAAGCTGCTTTATGATATGGCGCTGCTTAACGAGAATGAGTGGGACGGAGATTACAATTTGTATCTGAAAGAACATGGGGCAGAAATGACTTTGATTAGTTCCAGTGCCGGACTGAATGAACACGCACCGCAGTTTTTTGATTTTGCATACGATGCAGATATAGGCGTGAGTGCATCAACGGAATTGTCTGCCATACAGCAGGCAGAGAACCTTATCAACCGCATGGAGCATGGGGCAACGGTCTTTACGGATGATGAGAGAAATCTGATTGTGAATTACAATTACAAGCTCGATGACATGGAAAAGACAAGAGAATTGGCGGAGAAACTTGCATACATGATAGAAAATCAGCCTGTCAATGAAGCGCTTACTGTCATAGATGCACAGGCGGAGATTGATGCACTTCCGGATGGCAGGATAGGTCTTTCTGAGATGCATGAGTATGGTTATTCCTGGAATGAAATGCTGCCTTTGACAAAGGATAAGGCAACAGAGCTTTTCGGGGAAGATGTGGCTGTGTATCAGCTCCATGAGGACGGTTCCGAAACGCTCATTGAAGATTTGGAAGAATTAAAGGAGCATGAGGGCATTTTCGGAGTGGAAAAGGACGATTGGAGTGCCTATCTGGAACACCAGAGTATGAAACAGGAGTTAGAGGAAAGCCCTGCAAACAGGGAAGCACAGCTTCTATTTGGCAGTGAGGACAGATTTGGCATATATCAGCTCAAAGATACAGAGGAAGCAAGGGACATTCACTTTATGGGAATGGACTATCTTGAAAGCAAGGGCATTGCGGTTACAAAGGAGAATTATGATCTGCTTTATACCGCACCGTTAGAGGGGGGCACAAACCTTGAAGATATTTACACCCGCTTTAATATAGATCGTCCGGCAGATTTTCGGGGACATTCCCTTTCCGTCAGTGATGTGGTGGTGCTTCATCAGAACGGAGAGAATACAAGCCATTATGTGGATTCCTTTGGTTACAGGGAAGTGCCGGAATTTACAAAGGAGCTTATGGCAGAGCATACACAAGAACAGACTTTGGTCATTGATGAAACAACGGAGATCCTTTCGGAGATAGCACAGGAACATGCAGACGATGAACCGGACAGGGAAAATGAAGTGTTCCTCGTCAATTACAACGAATGGCGTGAGGTCAGTATGCTTGACTTTGAACAGAATTACTTTGCCATTGACGATCCGTATGCAGACGGGGATTTCAGGCTTTTGCATTTGCAAAGCCAGATCAAGGACATCACACCAGCAGGAGTGCATTACGATACCTATGAGGAAGCTGCGGCTGCTTTATATGAAGCAGAGCGGGAAATGGCGAATATGCCTTTCAACAAGGAAAATAACATTGGTTTCTACATGGTAAACGGAAGGACACAGCTTGAGCGCATCATGGAAGCAAGACAGCTTCAGAAGCATATGGATATTGATAATGACAAGGTATCCTACTATGTCATTGCCGATTTAAGCACATGGGCAGAGAACAGCTCAGAAAGGAGCAAGCTGGAGCGTTTTGACAGCATTTCTGAAGCAATGGAAGCATTTCAGGCTTATCGTGGCAAAGATGCACAGTACAGCGATGACAAGGCAAGGACAACCTTTGGTGTCAGTGTGCATGGCATTGAATTTGATGTAATCCATGTAAAGAATAACGAAAACGTCCTTTCCCTTGATTTTACCCACAGCAGTGAAGCAAAGGAAAGTAAGCACTTCATGGACGATTTGCAGACGTTGAGTGACAGTATCGGCATCGACAAGGTAAGAGTACACCGGGATATGACACCGGAGGAAGTGAAAGACTTTGTGAAGCGGCGTTTTGAACATCAGTTGAAACAGGGCGGTCTTGATGATATTTCCCTTTATATGAGCCGGTTCGATACGCTCTATGAACAGGGCAAGATGGAGAAGTTAATGCCTACTGCCAACCAAAAGCACATCGAGGAAAATGTACCGATTACGGAGTGGGATAATCCGTATTTTGAGGTAAAAGAGCCGGAGCAGATGGCATTTTCCATAAAAGATAAATTTGTCAGCATACAGACCTGTACGGAGGGATATGATTATTCCGTTTTTGATGCGGATTATAAGCTGGTTGACGGTGGCGTGTATGATAATCCTGATATTTCCATTCATGCGGCGTTAAAGGACGTTCTGGAGGACTTTGGACTGTCGGAACAGGATAAGCGTATTCCGGTGGACTATGAGGAGCTTATGGAGAAAACAGAAGCGGTGGAGCGTGAACGGTTAAGCGAGCGTATCCGGGAGGAAGCAGACAGTGTTGTTGCTGATTTCAAGGCAAAGACAGAGGAATTATTTAACGGAATCAACGGACAGACACAGGACGATATAGAGCAGACGGTATGGGCATATCTGCAATCCAAGCTTGACGAGTATGAGATAGATGTTGAGCTTGTGGATGTGGTGGTGTCCGGAAGCAGATGCAGAGGTCTGGAGAAAGCAGGCTCCGATCTGGATGTGGTTGTGGAGTATAAGGGCAGGGAGCATGAAGATGATCTGTTCAATGTCTTTAACGAGGACGGTCTTATGATTGGCGGGGTAAAGGTTGACATCAATCCTATCACAGAGGGCAAGACCGGAACACTTGCAACTTATCTTCCGGAAGTGGAAAGCTATCTTGCAGAGAAACAGGCAATGCAGAAAGCGTCTGCTGTGGAAGCCATACCGGAGAAAACCATTACCTTAACGGTTGCAGAGTGCGGCGAATTTCACAGTCTGGGAGAGTTCCATGAGAATATCGCAAGCGTGGAGGAAGCAATCGCTGTGTGGAAAAGCATACCGCCGGAGCGCATGAATGGGATTCCGAGTATCGGCATTAACATACACACCGAGGGAACCGAGCGTTATGAGGACGTGGAAATGGATATTCTCTCCGGCAAGGTCATTGATCTGGAGGTTTTGGATTATGTACCGGACATAACAGACGAGCCGAAAGCAATCGAGGTCATAGCGGAGCTGATTGACAAGTTACCGGACATTGAGGTGCGTGGTTCACTGGAGAAGTGGCAGGCGGCTATCCTTGCTTCTCAGATAGACCAGTTTTCCTACGATTATGATACCTATCAGTATCAGGATACGGTTGAGGACAGGGAAGCACAGGTTGCTAACATCACTGAGGACATCAGAAACGGAAATACCGGGTATCTGAATGACTTTCTCAATGCGGTCATTTCTGAAGGCGTCAGAGAGGGTATAACGGACATTTTCGGAGAGGGTGTGGAGATTGATGACAGCGAAGCGGTTCAGACTGCGAGAAGGGCGAAGGAGCTGCTTGACAAGCTGGCAGAATACAAGCCGCTTGCAAAGGTGGAGGAGCTTGAAGAACAAAATTACAACATGATTGATAATGTCTTAAACAATGGAGCGGAGAAAAAGGAACAGGAGCAGATCAAAGGCAGAATTTCCATAAAAGAGAAGTTGGCAGAGAAAAAGGCAGTCATAGAGCAGAGGGATAAGGCGGAACGTACTTCACCGGAAAAGGAAACCGAGAAAAAATCACAGAGGGAGATGTAAGAAGATGAGTAAATTCACAGTAGAAGAAATCAATTTCATGTGTGTGTTTGAGACACAGGACAGGACGGATATGATTGGGCAGATCAGACAGGTAATGCCGCACATAAAGGACAGCGATATGGAGGAGCTTGGAGAGCAGGTGTTAGGTAAGCTCCAGAGCATCACCGATGAGGAATTTGCAGAAATTTCTCTGGAAGCGGCAGAAGATATGTAGGAAAGATAGGCAGTTGGCTGTATTGCTGGCTGCCTGCTTTTTTATTTTCTCAAAAAATATGGCATATAAAATTGATTGAGAAAAATGGTTTTGTAGGGTATAATTCTAATGCATATATTCCGATGTTAAAAATGGAACACAGTGTGTTCCGTTTTTTGAAATGTATTATTTGGGAGGTAGCAATGAAAAAGAATAACGAAATTATCACAAATGATATAGATAAATTCCCAGAATTTGAAAATATAAGAAATGCAATATTAGAAGCACGAGAGAAAGTAGCTACAACGGTTAACTTTGCTATGGTATCCGCTTATTGGACGATAGGAAAACAGTTACATGAAGCAATGAGTGGTGATGGTTCTATTTATGGAAAACAACTGATAAAGTATGTTTCGGTAAGGTTAAGTGAAGAATTTGGGCAAGGATTTGATGAAAGAAATTTGCGTAATATGCGACAGTTTTATGAGGTCTATCCAAAATGGAACACAGTGTGTTCCGAATTGAGTTGGTCGCATTACAGATTGCTTATGCGTATAAAGGAACAAGAAAAAAGAGAGTATTATCAAAATGAATGTGTAGAATGTGGATGGAGTGTACGACAGTTAGAACGTCAGATAAATTCATTTTATTATGAGAGAATATTAGCCACTAGCGAAGGTAAAAAAGCAGAAGTAAGGGGAGAAATCCAATCACTGGAGCCTAATACAGAACCAAAGCATTTATTAAAAGATCCGTATATTTTAGAGTTTTTGGGTTTAGAGGAAAATAAGACATACCTGGAGCATGAACTGGAGCAGGGATTGATTGATAATTTGCAGAATTTTTTACTTGAATTGGGAAAAGGCTTTTGTTTTGTAGCAAGACAAAAAAGAATTACTATAGATGGGGATCATTACTACATCGACTTGGTGTTCTATAATTACATTCTAAAGTGTTTTGTTTTGATTGACTTGAAAACACATAAGCTCACATATCAGGACATCGGTCAAATTGATTTTTATGTAAAATACTTTGAGGAAAACATTAAAACGGAAGGAGATAATCCTACGATTGGAATTGTTCTTTGCTCGGAGAAAAATGAAACAATGGTTAAGTATTCCGTATTAAATGAGAATGATCATTTATATGCTTCAAAATATAAGTTATATATGCCAACAGAAGAAGAATTGAAGAAAGAGATAGAGCGTGAACGATTTAATATTGAACAAAGACTTGATGATTCAGATGAATAATATCAAGGCAGATGTCCTGTGTTGGATATCTGCCTTGTATTATTATAAAGTCTGATTTTTACTTTTTTCCTGCTGTTCCTGTGCCGGATCGGGCTGTGTCCGTCCGAGATACTGATTGAGATTTTCCTGTTTCCGTTTCAGCTCACGCACTTCCTTTTCACAATTTTTATAGGTGGAAGTCAGCTCGCTTTTCTGCTTCATCAGTTTCTGATACTCAGCTTTTAGTTTATCGACATTCAATCCCTTTAAGCTTATGTCCGCCTGTTCAAGCATACGTCTGGCGCCGCCATAAAGAATAATCTGGCTTTCGTATCTGCGGAAATATGCGTCAGGGTTCTTGGCTTTTTTGTAGCCGATATGATAGGAGCGGTTGTCTTTGTACTGCTGTGCGTATTTGATGATTTCCGCAAGGTCTTTGATGCGGTGTTCCAGTTCCACCACGCTCTGCTTTGCAGACTTTCCGGCTTCGGTTTTCACTGCAATTTTGTGTTCCAGTTCTGCAAGGGAACCAACCTCATTATAGCTCTGTGCGGCAATCTTTAAATTCTCGATGGCAGCCCACCTTTGCAGTCCCGGACTGCTTTTGAATTTTTCGTCAGAGGTGTCAATGAGCCTGCGGGCAGAGTAGTCCCTTTTGGGAATCACTGCCTTTCGTTCCCGTTTCCTTTCAATGCGTTCCCTGATACGTTCCTTTGTGTATTCCTTACCCAAAGACTTCGCACTGCCACGCACAAAACGCTCTTTATCTAGAGGGCGGAATGAGATGTATTTGGCAGCTCCTTCTTCAAAAGTTTCCCCCTTGATTTCATACCCTTTGGCTCTCATCAGAAGCAGAAATTCTTCATAAGTGGAAGCCGACTTGATACAGAAATTGATGTCCTTTCTGATCTGCGTTTTCCATGCAGAACCATTCTGATCAGACTGCCATTCTTTGTATTTTCTGCCACGCTGATCACCCGGAATGATGACGGAAAGATTGTGCTCCCTGCACAGCTCATCACTCAGTTTCCGGATGTGATAATAGGACTGTTTGCAGTCGTGATATTTGTTATGTTCGATGTTGTCAGCAGCGCAAAAAATGATGTGATTATGAACGTGTCCTTTATCAATATGGGTGGTTACAATATACGAATATTTCCCCTCTAAAAGTTTATCTGCAAGTTCCTTTCCAATGCGGTGTGCTTCTTCAAAACCAACCTCTCCCGGAGCAAAAGCCTGTATCAGATGATAGGCTTTGTTGGGACTGTTTTCCCGGCAGTGGTCGAGAGTATATTTGAAGTCATAAGCTGCGGTTTCCGGAGAACAGGCATAAGAGGAAACGAACATTTTTTCATCGGTCTTTTCGGGGTTGCAGATGTAGTCTATCGCTTTATCAACGGTTGCTTTGATAGCATGGATTTTTGTGTACGCCATACCTCATTCATCAACTCCTTTACTTCGTCCATATCTTCCTGATAAATATTCCCGGTGCTGTTTATTCGCTTGGCAATCTGATTCAGATTTGAGCTGATACGTCCAAGCTCCGTATTATAATTTCTTAAATAACTGTAATCTACGTCATAGACATAGCCATACAAAATGAGCTTTCGCAAGAAAGCGGACTTGCTTTTCATTCCCGATAATCGGAACTTCTCGTCCAGGATATACTGTTCGTCATCATCGAGATAAAATTGCACAGGATTGGTGCGTTTTCTGTTTGCCATTTCTCTAACTCCTTCTTTTTTTGGGTACAAAAAAACTGCTGTAAAATGTTCGATGTTTTACAACAGTTTGTTTCAATGTGTATTCGATTTTTGGATAGAATTATCCAAGAAAAATTGTAGCAAAATTGCAGAAGAAGGTCAATGATTTTGCTGTGAAAAGTGGCTCAAAAAATATAAGAGGGTTAGGGATACTTCCCTATGGAAATTTACGGGTTATGCCTGCGGCATGAAAAGTAAATTTCAGCCTATGTGTCATGACATGGGCAGTGCTTGCTATGGTTGTTTTCGACACTCCCGGAGGGTGTGTCGGTATTTTAATGTAGGTGAAAAAAGGTTGTGGGTGTTCTTTTTGAATGACAAAAACAGGATACAGTATAATGACCAGTGCAAGAAGTGTGTGCATGAGTGTAAGCAGAGCTTTCGGTGCAGGATTGTGTGGTGTGGGAAGTATTACTCTAAACGGAGGAAAAGGTAGAACAAGAGAAACCAAAGACCAAGAGTCAGGAAGTAAGTTTATAAAGTTTATGGAAAGAGCAAATAGCAATCTATCTGCTTTTTCCTGTTATATGGTTATTGTAAGCCGAGAAGGTTAAGTGACGAACAAAGGGAACAGGCAAGACAGAGAATGTTATTGGTAAATTCAGGCTGTTCAGGTTGTATTTAATGAGGTTTTTGTCCACTTGCGCTATTAGCTTTAGAAATTTTTATATAATTTCCGATATAATAAACGAAAAGAAAAAGGAGGTGGAACATGATAAGAATTGCAATATGTGATGATGAAAAGAACATACGAACCTATCTTTCATCACTTGTCAGGAAATAGAATATTGAATGTGAAATCACAAGTATGCTTCCACTGATGAATACCTGTCAGATCAAAAGGAACATGGAACGATATGGCAAAGGATAGAGCCAATAGAACGAGAAAAAATGAACTGAAAATTTATTTGAACGATAATGAAAAATAAATCCTGGACAGAAAGGTGGAACTGTCCAAGCGGAAGAGTGCTTCGGATTGCATTAGGACACTGATACTCTTTGGATTTGTTTATGATGTGGATTATTCTTATTTAAGACAATACAATGAAACACTTGGAAAAATCAGTGGAAATCTGAATCAGATTGAGAAGAGAATTAGCAGCACCGGGAATGTTTATGGAGAGGAAATGGCAGAAGTGAAAGCAATTATGGATGAGGTGTGGAAGACGCAGAAGGCGATGTTGAAAAAGCAGCCATTGATACATAATAAATAACTTAAAAATAATAAGGAACGAAATTGAAAGTATATAATTGCAACCAATGTAAGAAAGGTGCCTTGAGGTATAAGCGATAGATTGATGACAGACTGTATGGTATAATTTGTAAGTTGATTTTATTATGGAAGCCGTAATCACAGTTATTGCAACTTAAAATTGCTTAGTTGCAACTGTATTTTGATAGTCTTCACAAGATAAAAATGGTACGCTGAGTGAGAAAGGAGTAGTGATATATGACATTAGGGCAAAGAATACAAAAAGGAAGAAAAGAGGCTGGTCTATCTCAAGAGGAATTGGCAGAGCAGTTAGGTGTATCAAGGCAGGCTGTTAGCCGATGGGAGAATGATAATGGTTATCCAGAGATGGAAAAAATCATACGTTTAAGTCAGATTTATCAAGTGAGCTTAGACTATTTAGTTGGAAACGAACAAGAAAAACCGGGAGAGGATATATCAGAAAAAGGTTGGTATGTCAGTAATGAGTTGGCAGAAAGCTTTCTGGCACATCAAAAATCAAAGTTTATAAAAATAGGTATTTGTTTTCTACTGGCGTGTGTGTCTAGTGTGTTTTCTTATATGAATATGTATAACAACGTTGGTGATGTGATTAGTACGTTTATCATAATTGTTGCTATTATTTTGATAATCAGTATGGTTATATCAGACAATTCATATAAAAAGATTTGGACAGAACCATTGGTCTTTGATGCCGAAGTGTTGAAACGATTAAGAGTGACATTTGCGGAAAATAAGAAAAAGTATAAGATAATGATATTAGGAGGCGCATTTGTATTCTTAATAGGATTTCTGTTTTTGCCAGATTTCTATTGGACTGTTCCAGAAGATTTGCAGTATATATGGTATGCGTTAGGAGATGCAGTACAGGGAATAGGTGGATGCTTTGCAATTTATACATGGGGGATATGGCGAGCATATAGGCTATTAACAATGAATGAAGAGTATTGGAGGAGGAAGAAGAAAAAATGATAAAAAGGACATATTTATTGACAATATTATTAATAGTTTGTTTGTTGACAGGTTGTGGGAACAAAACAGAAAAGATGTGCCGTATCGAAATACGAAATGAGAATAGCACAGATGTTATAACATTAGAACAACAGTCTCAAGCTGATGTAGATGATTTTTTCGATGAGGACGAATGGACCGAATGCGAGAACTTTGATGAAAAACTGGTTTCTGAATATGTAATAGAGTTGTATCAGGAAAAGACACATACTAGAGTGCAACCTGATAAAGAAAATACTTATGAAAAAGTCATGGAATATACCACATATAAGGATTCAGATATTGTTAAGGTAGTTATTAGCAAAGATGCCATAAAAAGTGGTGGTGTGTCAGAAGAAGATTTAACCTTTTACTATAAAGGTTCAGAGCAATTTTTTTCAGCACTCAATAATGTTTTGAAGTGATTTCTGAACTTAAAATTGGATGAACCAATGGGAATGGATGCCTATCTTGTTATAAGGGGGTGATTGTATGGGAAAATGTTAATACTTACATTTGAAGATAGAGAGGAAGAAATTCTCAACCATATAATATCCTATGTCAGTACGGGAGCAAGAGCATTTCAAGTAATTGAAAATGCAAAAACAAATTTGAGTTTTAATGGATTAGAAATAGATGATATAAATCGTTCGGTAAGAAAACAGAAACAGGAAATAGATTTGACATTTACAGAGTTTGAAATCCTTTATCTGTTAGCCAACAATCCAGGCAGAGTGTTCAGCAAGGAGCAGATTTATGATATTGTCTGGAAAGAATCATATTCCGGTGATTACAACATTGTCATGAGCCATATTCGGAATATTCGGGAAAAGATAGAGGATAACCCAAGCAAGCCAATCTATATACAGACGGTATGGGGTGTGGGCTATCGTTTTAACAAAAATTTAAGCAGTGGTCTGTAAATGAAGAAATACAGATCACTGCTTATTTTTCGTTTTTAACTCCTAAAAGATATTCACATGATACTTGGAAATATTCAGCAAGAGCAACTACTTCATAATCCGGCACAAATCGTGTGCCTTGTTCGATTCGTAATACAGTCAAATCGCTAAATTCATATCCGGCAAGCTGGAGCTGTTCTGCCAGTGCTTTTTGCGATAGCTGCCTTTCAGTTCGCAATTCCTTTACTCTCTGACCTATCAGATTTTTGGAATTGCTTTCTTTATTCCAGTAAATTTTCATATCATCACCAACTTTCTAAAGATGAAGTGTCACATGATTGATTTTACGGAATAATCTTGATAATATACTTCTAAAGATGAAGTGCGGAAAAATATTGTTGTAAGAAATTTTAGGATTGATAATACTGCCTGTAAAATGCAATACTTATTTAGAGAAAGGTGGACACAAAATGAATGAAGTATTTGAAAGATTATCTGATGTTTTTGAGGAGCTTCGAAGCGATGCAGGCGAACGGGAGTATTCCATACAGACGGAGGAAGCAAAGAAGGCGGATAAGGAACTGAAAAAAGAAAACCGGGAATATGAAAAATTCTTATCTGACCTTTCTACAGAGCAGAGAAATTTTTTAGAAAACTATATGGATATTGTAGATCATGCACACTTTCAGGAACAACAGAGAGCCTATTATCAGGGTATCGTAGATGCAGTACAGATACTTGCTGGACTTGGGATTGTTAAAGAGAGTGTTAAGGTAAAAGAGTTATTGAATACAATAATGAAATAAGTAAGCAGGGTGGAGCGTCCGATCATGGAACTTCCACCCTGTTTTTCTCCAGAATAATTCAGAAACAATCAAGTTAAAATCAAAATCATTCTGCTATTCTAATTTGTGGGTTTGTTATATGTCCGAAGATAGGCTTCCACAATGGCAAGAATCGTTGTTATCTGTTCTTCTGTACATTGTGAGAGATAGACCAGCAGCCTTTGATAATCCAAATTGTCAGTTGGAGCTGCCGGATAAAAGAAAGGATCAGCGGAGATATGTAAAGCACGAATCAGTTGCCCCAATTTCTCAAGGCTTGGAATATTGCCATGATTTTCAATTTCCTTGATATACCTTGAGGAAACACCGGACATTTCTGATAACTCATCGTATGTCAGCTTTTGATCCAGTCTAGCCTTTTTAAGACGAAAACCCATGTCTTTATCAATTTTCTTAGATTTAGCCATATATGCACCTCCATGTATAGTGTATAGTGCACGTTTTGGTTTGGAAATGCACTAATAATACACTTTAACAGAGGGATATAATGCACTAATAAAATATAGGAACTTTGGATATTGCATATAAAAAAACGCAGTATTCAAAGGTTTTTTCACGTTGTTTTATCCTTTGAATATGTTTGGGAGAGTTATGTGTTCTGAACAGTTTAGAGGATATTTTTATGTTATTAGGAACCTGTCCGGCATTTTGCGTGGAAAGGTAATTTTATAGGTCGCATCTCAGCAGATGCGGCAAAGTATATCATTGAAAGTGCACTATACGCACTTGTGCTATGTGGTAAAAATTTAATATCAGATATAGGAAGCGTCCTGTGGGTATGTACCTGCAAGGGCGTTTTTTATATACAAAAAAATTTTTTCAAAAAGTTGTCGATTTTTCGACGCTGCTCATATTTCCATTCGTGCTACGGAGTGAAAGGGAGATATTTCACTCTGTTCCAAATGGGTGCGGAAGGAGGTGAACTCTTATGGAGCAATCTTCTTCCGAAAAGCAGTTAAGAATAAGGAAACAGTTTGACAGCTTTTGTAAAACCCTGTTAAAGAATGAAATGATTGACTATGAACGGGCAAGAAGCTATCAGCAAAAGCATGAAGTTTCTTTCTCGGAACTAACGCAGGAGGAGTTGAGTCGGTTGAATACTGAGGATGATTACATAGCAGAATCAGAGGTATTTCGTGTCCTTGATTATGATATTGAGGTAAAGGACGAGCTGATCAGTGAAGCATTGAAGTATCTGCCGGAAAAGAAGCGGAATGTTATTTTGCTGTCTTTTTTTCTGGATATGACAGATACGGAGATTGCAAAGCACATGAACCTTGTCAGAAGTACCATTCATCATCACCGTGTAAGCTCACTCCAAGCATTAAAAAAGATTATGGAGGGAATCAGGAATGGAGAAATCAAGTAAATGTTCAAAGTTGCTGCCTTACCATATCATTGCGGCAGCAGCTTCCGGCGATGTGGAAGCAATCAATGAGGTGTTGAAACATTACGAGGGGTATATTGCAGCTCTGTCTACAAGAAGGCTCTATGATGAGTGTGGGAATCCGCATTACTGTGTTGATGAAACTTTACGTCGCAGATTAGAAACAAAGCTGATTACGAAAATATTGGCTTTTGAAGTTGCATAGCAGGCGGTCAGCGGTGTCCCTTTCCATTCGCTGATCGGTGCGTATGCACCATGTACCTTGACAATTGAATATTGATTGCATACAGGACGTGAGGATATGCGGAGCCACTAAGCAGGTTCGCCAAGAGATACCTGCTCTTTTTGAGTGAACGTGAGGAAATGTTGAAACACTACATTGAAGCAAAGGTATGGAGCGAGAAGAATTTGGCAAAATGTGTAGCAGTTACACAGGGCGATGAAGTATATCTGTGATAATGATACTTCCGGAGAAATCCGGTCAATTTGAATGACGGTGCAAGACCGATGTGGGCAGAGTAATGACCTGTCACCTGTAATGCAGTTTTTATCTGCTTATAAATGAGTAGAAATACATTCTGTTTGTTTATAAGCAGATAAAACTGTGTGCTTAAATTAAGGAGGACTTATTGATGCAAAGAATACCAAAGGCAATTAACAAGAAAAGATTAGTCAGATATAAGGAAGGAGCAGAAATGTATAGCATGGGAATGAATAAGTTTCAGACTCTTGCGAAAGACGCAGGTGCTATTTTGAAGATAGACAGAATGGTGCTGGTTGACCTTGATGTGTTTGACCAATATCTGGAGTCATTTCGTGTGAAATAGGTAGTTGGAGTTTTGAGAAAGATTTTTCGTATAACCAAAAATGTGTTGACTTTTGGTTTAACTGAAAGTATAATGAATATGAAATGGATGGAGGTGTATGTTGTGGCGAGAACAGGTAGACCGAAGTCGAAAAATCCGAAAAAGACTTTAATAGGATTGAAACTGACAGAGGAAGAAGCCGCAAAACTTAGAGAATATGCGTCCAAACATGACATGACCATAACGCAGGTGCTACAAAAAGGTATTGATTTGCAATATGCAATGGAAAAACCTTTGAGTAGTAGTTAGTACGAAATCTCTTTCCTTGAGAAAGGAGACGAGATGGCGAAATCAAGAAAGGATAACAAAGGAAGGGTTTTAAGAAAAGGCGAAACGCAACGTAGCTGTGATGGTAAGTATGTTTATACATACACTGATCCGGAGGGAAAGCGCCGGAGCATCTATTCTAAGGACATCATGGAGCTACGGCAGAGGGAAGAAAAGCTGATTAAAGATCAACTGGATGGATTGGATGCGTATGCGGCGGGTAATTCGACAGTCAACTTTGTTTTTGACAGGTATATTTCTACGAAGTCAGAGCTTAGAGGAACGACTATGAGAAATTACAAGTATATGTATGACCGCTTTATCAGAGATGGATTTGGAAAGAAGAAAATCGCTTCTGTGAAGTATTCAGATGTGCTGCAGTTTTACCAACACTTACTGAAGGAAAAGGAAATGCAGATAAATACGCTGGAAACAATTCATACAGTCCTGCACCCGACATTTCAGCTTGCAGTGCGTGATAACATTATTCGAGTTAATCCGAGCGATGGAGTTATGGCACAGATCAAGAAGCAGCCGGGCAAAAATCATGGTGTAAGACACGCTTTGACGGTAGAACAGCAGAGAGCTTTTATCAACTATGTAGAAAACAGTCTTACATTTTACCATTGGGCACCGTTTTTTAAGTTTCTGTTGGGAACAGGGTGTCGCATTGGAGAAGCAATCGGAATCAGATGGGAAGATGTGGACTTTGATAAGCGAATGATCAATATCAATCACAGCTTAGTCTATTACAGCAGAGAATATAAAGACCACCCTATGTGTTCGTTTGCGGTATCCCTTCCAAAGACAGAAGCAGGTATACGCATTATCCCGATGATGGATACTGTTTATGATGCGCTCCAGACGGAGTGGGAAGATCAAAAGGAGAATGGGTTTAATGAAACCGAAATTGATGGAATGAAAGGATTTATCTTCATGAATCGTTTTGGGAATGTTCATAATCCGCAAGCAGTCAATCGGGCAATCAAGCGTATATATGAAGCGTACAATGCAGAAGAAGTGGTGAAGGCTTCCAAAGAACATCGTGAGCCTGTGATAATACCACATTTCTCATGTCATCATTTGCGACATACCTTTTGCTCAAGGTTTTGCGAGAATGAAACAAACTTAAAGGTAATTCAGTCCATTATGGGACACGCAAATATCGAAACAACGATGGATATTTATGCGGAAGTTACCGATACCAAAAAGCAAGAAGCAATTCAAAATTTAGCACACAAGTTAGATGTATTTTAGGAAAGAGTCCTACTGGGACTGACTGAGTACGACAAAATGTGTGCCATACGACAAAAGTACGACAAATTTTAGTGGCGTAATCAACAAAGAAGTGTTATTATGATAATGTTGATATGCTGAAAAGGGCTTTATTAAAGGAAAAAGCGTCAATGTAAATTAAATTGATGTGAAATCCCGACAATGAAGAGCATTGGTGGCGTAAAGGATGAAAATGGTGTAAGTTCTAAGTCTTCAGAAGAGGTAAAAGCTGAGCCGGAGAAGATTGATTTCTCTAATGTAAAGATTGAACCTTTATTTGAGGAAGAAGTAGACTTCGATACATTCAGCAAGTCAGATTTCAGAGCTGTTAAGGTAAAAGAGTGTGTAGCAGTTCCTAAGTCAAAGAAATTATTACAGTTTACTTTAGATGACGGAACAGGCACAGACCGCACTATTTTATACACAAGTGAAAGGTAATTACAGTTATATCACAGCAAAGATCACAGAAAAAATGTATCGTGAAGAACAGATGGAATTGATGAAGGATTTCTGGCATGATGGGTCGATGAAAGAATTGGTTCAGACGTTAACACACACAATATCAAAAGAAGAGAAAGAAGAATTAAAGGATTTGATCAATGATTTGGATGATTAAAAAAATATATATTTATGTCATCAGTATGATACTGCTGAATGGTTTGGTGGGAAGTATTTCGTATCTTTGCTTTCGCAAGATAAGGCAACAACTAGAACGAAAAGGACTGATCAGTATGTGTATTACTGTCTTAAGAGGAGCAGTCTTATCGTTTCTGATGCCGATCGTAATTGTATTGATCTATTTCATTTA
>ENA-OPEK01000054-OPEK01000054.1-human-gut-metagenome-genome-assembly--contig:-NODE-54-length-40847-cov-4.131472_pt1 | contig 40847 bp, 49 predicted proteins | sample MGYA00241636_ERZ501535 | MGnify/ENA primary metagenome ERZ501535 (study PRJEB25962, sample SAMEA2042425) | human gut metagenome | biome: human gut; feature: human-associated habitat; material: faeces...
CGGAGAGCGTCGTTTTTTTCTCCGCCTCGGGCAAACTGTCCGCGTCGATGGCCTGCGAGATCTCCGTCAGCGTTGCCTTCGCCGACCAGTCGGCGAGGTTCAGCTGCTCGGTCACGCTGCACAGATACCGCCGCATGCTCTCCAGCTGCTCCTGCGTCGTCTTCCCCGCGATGGACGGGTATGCAAGTGTCAGACTACCCATGTTGCACCTCCCGTCTTACGCATCGCTTCCTGCCTCCAGGACTCGCGCCAGACTGAACAGCTTCATCTCGCCCTTTCCCGTCAGCCGGAACTTCAGATGGTCACACCGCGCCGGGCGAATGGGCAGCAGGAACGTCCTGAGGCCTCGCCCCTCGATATGCCCGCAGTGCCGCCAGACGCCGTCGGAATCGTACTGCACCCAGAAGTCGACGCTCGACCCCTTCGGCAGCTGCATGCGCAGATTGATGCGCGAGACATATTTCTTCCCGACGAGTCCATACGTCATGATCCCCGTTTCCGCCATCCAGCCTACCTGGCCTTCCAGCGTCCCGACGCTGCCGTACACGGTTTTGAGTGTCCCGTCCTCAAGGAAATACAGCTCATCGTCCACCCGCGCGAAGTCCGCCGCGTGGGTATCGTCCTCCCTGTGCCATAACCCCTTGCGCGTGTCGTAGACGAACAGCGACCAGTTATGGCCTTCATCCTCCATGCTGATGAAGTACTTCCCTCTGGCGCCGCCGGCCACGGCGTTGTAGTAGAGCTTCGTCCCGAAGCAGCTTCCGATTTCGCTCGGCAGACTCCCGTCGTACACACAAACGCCCATCCGCGATTTGTAATACAGCCGGTCATCCACCACGACCAGGCTCTTGCTTGACCCATTCTGCACGCCCGCGCACTTCTGCACGACCACCTGATGCGCGCCCGTCGCCGACGGATACACCCGATGGAAGCAGTCTTCCTTGAAGAAAATCGGACTGTCGGCCAGCGTCGCCGCGCCGGTCCACTTCCCGTCCGTGCCGCAGCTCGCGCGCCACGAATCCGTCGACACGCCCTGGTAGCACTCCCAGTTCTTAAAATCGCCCAGCTTGCAGCAGTAGATCTCATTGACGGTCTCTCCGTCCGCCACACCGTACTTGCAGCCCCACAGCCGGTTCCCGCTCTCGGTGATGAAGTCCATGCTTGGGACCTTCCGCGCCGTCTTTACCGTCCCGCTCGTCACCTTCGTCGTCTCGTCGACGAGGCCCACGATCACGAGGTAGCTCTCGCCCACGTCGTACAGGATCTGACTGCCGTTGAGCTTTTCGACCTGCTCGTTCCCGGTCAGCCCCGAAAGCCGGATGCCGTCGTATTGCTTAAAGCCCTTCCCGATGCCGTTCGCGGAAAGCTTCAGATACACCGTCGGCACGGATACCCACTGGCTCGTCGCCTCCGCCCACTGCTTGAGCGTGTGGAGCTTGCCGGACGTGTCGAGCCAGTACTGCCCGTTCGACGGACTCTCCGGCTGGCTGGCCTGCGTGTAACTGACCGTCAGCGCCGTCCCGTCGACAAGACACAGGGAAATGTCAATGTTCGTGCTTGCCGCGTTGACGGTGTTCTCCTGCCCCATGTACCCATTGTCAGAATACTTCTCGGTGTTGAAGTAGATCCCGTCCGGGAAGATGCACAGATACGCGCCCATGGAAATGAGCTGCTTTTCCCCCGCCGAGATCGACACAGACGGCATATACGCCTCCATCGAAGCGCCGTTGATGTACAGCGTATTGTTCTGCACCCAGCACAGCGCATCCTTCGCCAGAATGCCCTGCACGCCCTCGATCGCCTGCGCCGTCCCTCTCCTTGGCCGCGGCGCGAGCAGCGGATAATCATCCGCCGACAGATTCTCCATGTCGTAAAACTCCCCGTCCGCCAGCTCGAGGTTGTGGTTGTATCCGAGAAAGACCTCCGTCATCATGGTCTGCTTCTCAGTCTCCGTCAGTTGTGGTGCCAGCATGGCCTTACCTCCGTTTCATCATGTCCAGCGGATCAAAAAGGATCCGCTGCTCTTTCACCGCGCGGATCGGCTTGATCGGCCGCGACATGCAGAAATATCTCCATTCGTCCGCGACGTGGTCTTCCATCTTCGTATCCAGATCTTCTGCCCGATGCTCGTCATAAATCAGCGTCGGGATCGTCCGGATGAACGCCCTGCAGGTGTTGAAGACATACATCCGCGGATATCCGTCCTCGTCAAACTGCAGCCGGTAGTGGCACTGCATCCAACCTGCAATGCGTTCATTGTCGCCAGGCGTAAAAAATACGCCGTACCGCGCAGCCGTGTCTGCGACCGATTCTCCGCGCGACGCATCCCAGATCGCGGGGTCCGCCACGCCGATGATGGTTTTCCCCTTGAGCCACGGGTGCTGCATCTCCGTTTTGTGGATCTCTTCAAACTGTTTGTCCGGTGTCCACTTTACGCCCTCGTTCGGCGTCCGCGTGCAGCCGTACAGCTCCATGATCCGGTAGATCGTCCCGTCATAGTCGACCGCCCACCATGCGCAGGAAAACGGCTTTCCATAGCCAAAGTCGTAGCTCCGGCAGATCGTCCATCCGTCCGGAATCTCAAACGGCTCGATGACATGCGTCCAGCGCCGGTCCTTGTAATGCTCCGGCACGTCCCGGAAGTCCTCGAAGAACTGTCCCTCATAGACATCCCAGCGGCCATCCTTCCACGCTGCCCGCAGCGTCGGCGGCAGATTCTCCAGCTCGCGTAGGTAGGCAGGCTGCGTATCCATGAGGGCCTTGTTGTCCTCCACCTTTGCCTGAATGAAGAAATAGTCATCCGGGTCTTCATCGGGATTGAAATTCCGATCGACGAAGACACGCTTGAAGTATGCATGCCCCGGACCGCCGGGGTTCAGCGTGTAATACGTCCGCTTTGGAAATCCATTTGTTCCGCGCACGCAGAGATTTATCTTGCGGATCCAGCTTTCCTGCAGCTGTCCGGCCTCGTCGATGAACACCACGTCATATTCCGCGCCCTGATACTGCCCCAGGTCCCCTTCGTTTGCGCAGTATCCGAAAGAGATCGTCGACCCGTTCGGGAAGCGAAACATTTTGTCCGACCGGTTGTATTTTGCGAACCCGGCCAGCTCCGCTGTCAGCTGCTCGATGTGGTTATTCTGCAGCTCCTTGTATGTCTTTCGGACGATCAGGATCTTAATGCCCGGATACCGGAATGCCAGCAGCTTCGACTTTGTCCGCACGGCCCAGCTCTTTCCGCCGCCGCGCGCGCCGCCATAGGCGATGTGCCGGTGTTTGTCCTTGAGGAAGAGTGTCTGCTTCGGCTGCGCCCGCCCGAGATCCATCGTTCTCATTCGCTCGCGTCCTCCGCGTCACATTCCAGCAGCACACGCGGCGTCTGATCCTGCTTTTCGTCCCCGGCGTCTCTGCGATACCGGAACCCATACTCCAGCGCGAACTGCGCGCCCCGCTGAGAATCCCGGTCAAACAGTCTTTCGGCCGTATATTGTTCCACGCGCGTCTGCGCGCGCGAAATCGTGTCCATAAATTCTTTCCTGGCCTTGTAGTTGTACAGGCTCTGCCTGCTGGAAAAGCCCAGCGCCAGCGCAAGCCCCGGTATCGTCGGCGGCTTCCGCCCCACCCAGACCGGAGTCCCGTCTTTCTGGTTGAAAACGATGTCCCCGTCCTTATCCCGCAGGATCTCTCCCTTGCAGCTCTCAAAATACGCCTCGATCAGCCCTTCGATCTGCTCCACGGATTCATACTTCGGTTTCCTCGCCATGGCTCACGCCTCCCTTCTGCTTTTCAGCATAGCGTATCCGGAAAATCTTTTCACCCCACGCACGCAGAATGAGCGCATACGGCGTTCCGCATGCGCTTCGGCTCTCATTCTGTTCTTTCGTAGTATCGGAGCTTCGCCGCCGCGATGCTGCACCGCACGTAGTCAAAGCTGGCGCAGTATCGCGTGATGTAGTCTGACGTCTCCCGCCTCTCAGGAAATGCGAGCACGCATTCTCCCTCACAGCGTATCGTCTTTTTCCCGGCTGCCTGCCAGAATGGGCAGATATACTCCCTGTGCCAGTAGTCGCTCGTCCCTATCACCCTTTCGTCTTAAAACCTTACGCATATACAAGGTTTAATTTAAGCGGCTCCCGTTCCGCTTGCTCTCTGATCTTGGGTCGACTACATACTTATAATATTGATACCCGTACTTTGTCGTCCGGGCCTCTACGAGGACGTAACCTCGCGGGGCGACGGGCGGATGCTTGGGGCTGTACTCGCGCACGGCCTCGGTCGCAGGTTCCGGCTCTGGGCGGATACAATTTCGCGTCGCCTTGTACCGGTGGCCGCCGAATTCTTTTCTCCAGTGCGCATGCAGGTAACTGGCAAGTGCTGTGTAGTCCTGGCCGTGGTCGACCTTGTTTCCCTGCTCGTCAATATAATAGTTGTGCTTTCGCAGGTGCCGAACCTCGATCACGCTGCCGAGCCCCCAAAGCCCGCCGATGGCTTCTTCCGGGATCCCCTCTGTTACCAGGTGCAAATGGAAGCGATTGGTTGTTTTTCCTCTTCCGTAGAAAGCAACGATTTTGGCCTCCGGATAGTGATACTGCATGCGGCGCACAAGGTTGTCGCGCACTCTGCGCATTTCCTCTGCGGTATGTACCTCGTTTTCTGCATCCAATGTCAGGGTGGAATACAGGCTTGTTGGCGAGAAATTGTCGTTCATCAGCGCAACGAGCCGATTCAGCGATTGCTTGCTGTTGAATTCATCGCGCTCCGCCTGCGTCTGGAAGCGCGGCTTTCGCGGCTTGCTGGTCTTTTTGTCCGCGCCATCGGACACGGTATAAACGATCTGCGTACATACCGCCCCTGTAAACAGGCGGCGCTTGTGTCTCTTTGCCATCATCCACACCTCTTTCTCCCGGGGGGACAGAGCCGTCCGCCCCTACATGGCCATCTGCCCGCTCAAAGCGTGGCCGGAAATTCCGGCCATGCGTTCAACGATCATCCGGACATGTCGTGGCGCCGCGGGTACCATTTACTGCCGTCTGCAACAAGAACCCGAGCAACATCCACACTTTGTCTTTCACTTTGCCCATGCAGATAGCTTCGCCCATCATCTCGTCGTAGTTCTCGGCGCTCACGCAGCTCGAACTTTCAACGATTTCAAAGCCATTTCTAAGAACAGCCCTTACGATGGTCGTTTTTCCTCCGAGCTTTTTCACCTCATGGAATGCGATGAAATCATCAACCATCCTCTGGCTGATGCTCGGTTTCTCTGTTTTCAAGCATCCGTTCGCCAAAAGCGGCATGTACGCCTTTTCAAACACATCTGCTGGGCTAAAGCTCTCATACCCGTCCTCATACCGCACTCGGTATCCATTTTCTGTTTTCTCCGCCTCTACCATTTTTGTTCCGATGTACTTTTGCATTTTTGTTCTCCTTTCTGTGCCCATAGGCTTCGGGCTATCTGCCCGCTCAAAGCGTGGCCGGAAATTCCGGCCACAGTTTCAACGGTCAGTTCGTGTATCCGCATGCCTTGCATGTGCATACGTCTGTCTCAGCGTCCCATTCGCAATCTGATGCCCCGCATTTTGGGCAGTGCCCCCACGCACCGCGCGCTCCTTTGGGATCTGGCCCCGGCCCATTCAGCTTTGCATACCACAGATCCCGCTTCTGGCCCGGGTCTTCCCAATGTGCGGTATGCTCACGATTGTCCCCGCGTTCCTCTCTAGCCTTCTCGATCCGCATTTCCAGACGAGCAAGCTTTTGCCTTCTGGCTATCTGCACTTCCACCGGAACACCGAACAGCAGCATCATTTCTTCCAGCGCGATCTGCACGTCCGCGATCTCCTCGGCGATCTCGTCGTGGTTGTCGATCAATCCATCCCCGAGGCCGCCCCGAGCTGCAAACGTCACCCGCTGCGCCTTGCACAGCTCCTTTGTCAGCTCTGCCATCTCTTCGATGGCTACAGCGACCTGCATATCGCCGCCGAATACCTCGATTGCGGCTCGATAGATTTTCGCTGTTTCAGTCATTCTGCGCCGCCTCCATTTCCTTGCGCTCTTGCATAAATCCGTGCAGGTAGAGCTGCAGGAGCTTCTGGGCGGTGTTGATGTACTTGTTGAGATCCTTCTATCTGCAGTTTGCCTGTGGTTACGACGCGCAGGTCCGGCGTGCCGATGACCTGGATGCAGGCAGGCTCGTATTTCTGCGGGCCATCTTCCGTTATCTCAAACAGCGGAGGCGTCAGCTGGTCCATGGTGACGCTCGGCGGATATTTCTCATCCCGGAATTCGACGGACCATCCGTCATCCTCCATGGATGTCTGGAATCCGCCGAGCTCGCCATAAAACAGCTCCATAATCTTTCCCATTGCGATTCTCCCTTCAAATTGTAAGTACTTCCCGCCTCGACTGGCGGGCAAATTTGCGTTCCGGGCAGAAGCGGCATTCGGTGCAGCTCCAGGCGCCGCGGTAGTTGTTGCGCGTCGGGCAGAAGGCGTTGTAGCAGATCCCGGAGCCTGCCCGCTGCGGGCCGCGGCCGAATTTTTTCTTCTTCGGTTCGGCTTTTGGCTTTTTGGCTGGATTTTTCTTGGTGACGAGCGTGGCCGCGCGTTCTTTCCGGAAGCAGCCGCAGCTTTTTGCATGCCCGTTCCGGAGGTATTTTCCGTCCTTGCTGCAGATGGTCCCGCATTTACACCGGCAGATCCAGTGCGCCGTGTCTCCTTTTTTACTGGTATCCCGCCCGATGACGTGCAAATATCCAAAATCCGCGCCCGTCAGATCGACTACGTGTGACATTTCCATTCTCCTTTCGTCAGGGGCCGGTCTCCCGGCCCCTATGCAGGGCGGACTTGCACCGCCTGCGCCTGCGCGTCCCCCTGTCGCCGCAGACGAGCTGCCCTTGTCTGCTCAAGCAGCTTTATGAAGGAGGTAACACGATGCCGCCGGGCGATCCCGACACCCGGCGTGGGGTAACGTTGACGGTTTCCATCCGCGCGCACGTTCCACACGCGCTTTTTATCCCCGGCCCGCGGGCTTGAGGTTTCGCGGGCCGGGTGCAAAGCCGGTGGATCCTCCCGCAGCCGTCTCATGGCGGAGCGGCCGCGGCATAAGTCCGAAAAAATATGGTCCCCGGCTGATTGCTGACATCAATCCTCGGGCTGGCTAATGTTTTTGTGCCGCAGCCCGTCGGCGTTCTCGGTCAGCGGCAGCGCCTGCCGCCGCGCGTGCTCATCCGGGTCCCAGCCGCACCGCGCGCAAAGAACCGGCGCGAGCTTTGCATACGGACAGGCATTGCCCTGCTTCGGCAGCCCGCATGCCTCGCGCGGGCTGCTCTCGTTTTTTTTCTGGCATGTTAGACCTCCTGGATTTCGATCCCGAATTTGGACCGCATGAATTTGCGGTTCCGCAGGTACTCCTTTGTCCGCGTCGGCTTGGACTTGACGTCCTCGACGACGAGCTTGCCGCCGAATTTGTACGAAAAGTCCGCCGTGTACCGCACTGCGCGAATGCGCTCACCGGTTTCGGTGATGTAGCTCTCTTGCAAGGTGAACTGCGGCTGCAGCCGCAGGTCGGAGATGATCCCGGCCCGCAGCATGACCATCAGCTCGTCATAGCGCCGGGCTTCCTTCCGGCTGTCAAAGCGCAGCTCGCCGCGCTCGGCGGGCGTGCTGTGATACTTCGAGGCCTTCTTCGGCGCCGCGGCAGCCCCCGGCATCTGCTGCCGTGCATAAAGCTCCCGCATCCGCGGTGGCATGTCCGCCATGGATTCAAACCGCAGGCCGCTCATTCTGTAGCGCCCCAACTGCAAAAATTGTCCGGCTCGACTGCAGGAGCGTTGATAAAGGACGTGCGGGAAAAACACCGGCCTTCTATCCTGTAAATACAGTCCTTGCACCGCACCACCTCCGCAACATCGGCGGCGGGCAGTTCACGAATAGCCCGCAGCTGCCGCTCCGTAGTGTTAAAAAGATCCGAGTCCTGCAGCGCTGTCAGCGCTGCCTTGCGGCTGATGTATTCGTCAGGCATGGTTGGCCTCCAATTTGCCTTTGTGTTTCTTCACGAGCTCCTTCGCTAAGTTCAAGCCGACTGCAGTATAGTCAAATTCGGAGTCCCCGATAGCCGGTTCAACGCATCCTTCCGTCCCACCATATGTGCCATGATGCTGTGCGAAGTCACTTCAACGCGCAAATCTGAGATGTGCCAGCCGAAGCCGGTGGCAGCTCCAAGATACTGGTGCAGCTCCGCAGGCTCTAGGCAGGTTGGCCGCGCAGCATCCGACGGGATCCTTCCCGCGCCGTTAATGTTGATGATCTCATCGCACAGAAATTCCCCGATGACTTTGCCGTTTCCGCATTCGTAGATGTAGCACTTAAACGGCGTATCCATCTTCGGTCGTGTCCTGCGCACCTCAATGGTCTTCCGCCCTGCCATGATCTTCTGGGCCCACTCCGGGCGGATGCTGATCAAAACAGCTTTACTCATGCTTGTCTCCTTCCTCCATAAACCAAATTCCCTTTGGGTGCAAAAAGTCGCCCTGCACGATGTTTCTTTCGAGTATGTCCATCACTTGCACGTCTTGGAATCTCTCATGCACAAGAGCTTCCACTCTTGCGCGGCATTCCTGCACATTGTCATCTTGTATTTCGATGGTGTAATATGATGCGACCGCTGTTCGAACATCTTCTGCCGTCGTGCATTTTGCAAGCTTCCTTCCTATGATCTCCACTGCAAAATTGCCAGTTCCGCCGCATGGCTCAATAAATGTTTTCTCAATGTCAAACGCATGACCGTCGTTTTCCTTATCCAGCAAATCACACATGTGCTTAACCATCCACGCAGGTGTAAATACCTCGCCGAATTTCTTCACCCGCGCTTTTGACTTGATCGTATTCTCCACCATGCCTCGCGCTCCTTCGCCATCTTCAAGCAAAGTAATCAGATGTTTTGCACTTCACACCTTTTCTCCTTCCTCCGGCGCGTCCGGCAGCGGCATCCAGTGGGTGACATTGGTAACATACCTATGCGCATATACCAAAACCAAACCGTTCCCATTCCACGCCACAACCCCAGGTCGATACTGTGAAAATGGATTGTCCTTGTACCATCCAAGTACTTGAACATCTCTTTCCGGCAGCCGCTCCGCCACCGGAATCCACCTCGGCTTCTCCCGCAGCGCCGCGTTCTCGGCGGTCAGGCGCTCGATCATGTTAGCAGCCGCAAACTCGATGTATTCCCGCCGATCTTGGATTTCTCCGACCTTGCAGTTTTCGCACGCGTCGTCGTGTCCAAGCCCTTTCGCGCAGCATCGCAGCGCCTGCGCGATTTCCTTGCCTGTCATGGTTTTTCCTCCCTCCCCGGCGTCAGCTTGGCCAGCATGATCTGGCCGAGATCCGCCACATATACCAGCCGCCCGCGGCTGTACACCATCAGCTTGTCGCCCTGGATTTCCATCCGGTCAGCCTCAATGTTCGTGATATCCTGGCAGGCGTCACACACAAACCTCATACCAGCGCCCCCGGCCGGGTGTCCGGCGTGTAGTGGAGCTTGGTCGCGCGTGCGTTCTGGTGGAACTCCGGGCGGGTAAATTTATAGCCCCAGTGTTTGGCTGCGGTGAAAAGGGCCGCATAGCCGTCCTCGGCGCGGACGGTTACTTTCTGGTCTCCATATGTAACGGAAAAGTGGTTCTGGCCGGTGTATCCGGCCTGTGCGATCACGGCGGGGCACCGCGGCGCCCGCTCGCCGGGGTAATCGATGCTATTTCGCAATGTGTTTGCGCCTCCTTATCTGGTTGTCGGCATGGACCATCTGCTTTCCCGCTGCAAGATCGGGCTGCAGGCTGTCCCTGTCACGGTGGTTTACATCGTAGATGTGGTTCCGGATGCTCTCGTAGAGCGTCCATGTGCAGCACCCGGCGCGGCATGTGCCGCTTCGGTCCGGGCAGTTCCGGCCGCAGGGCGGTGGGATGGGCCGCATGCGCGGCGCAAAGTAATTCACTCCGCTTCCTCCTGTACGTGCTGCAGCCATGCCGCGAGCGTTTGCAGCGCCGTCTCGCGCTGCAGCAGGTCTTCGACCGTGTCCCGGTCGACGCGCGGCATGCTCTGCAGGATCTCCCGGTCATTGGCACAGTCATCGGCAAAGGCCAGGACGGCGTCGATGATGTCGGCCAGCTGATCCGGCCGGAGCTCGACCGTGATCTTCTGTTCGTCCATCACAGGATCCCGTAGGTCGTCAGGCCCAGCGCGATCGCGCCGGTCGCGACGCAGGCGTCGGCCATCTCCGCATACCCGGCGATCACCGCCAGCACAAAGGCCGCGCCGCCCAGCCACACGCAGCAGGTCTTCGCCACCCGCCGCATGGCCTCCCGGTACCGCAGCTCCTCCAGCAGCCGCTCCTGCCGCTCCCGCGTTTCTTCCTCCGGCTCATACCCGAGCCGTTCCGCAATATTCGTTCTCATTTCTTCTCCTCCGTTCCGTCCTGTACGCTGTCCGCCGCCTTGATCTTTTCCAGCACCAACTCGATATTCCTGCGCTCCTTCTCAATGCTCTCGAGCTCTTTCCCAATGGCTTCCCGCCTTGCTTCGCTGCCCGGCGCTCCCTCTTTGAGACGGAACGCATCCGCATCCATCCGGATCATGTTCCTTTCAAGTATCCACTTGAGATACAGCCATTCAGCCGTTGTCAGAAGCAGCTTTTTCATGCCTTCGCCTCCGTCTCTTGCATCCGCCTGACGAGCCGCGCCAGACGGGCGTTTTGTGTCACGAGCTTCTGCGCGTCCAGGTCAAGCCCCTTGCGCTTGAGCCCGTTTATGATCTGCGCCGCCTGGCACTCACACACCATCGCCGCCTCGATCAGATCATGCAGCTCCTGCGCATCCAGCGTCAGGGTGTAGGTCTTGACGTTCGCCATAATATCGACTCCTATGTACGCGCCTTGCGGCGCGTTTAATTGCTGGCCGCGGGCAGACGCCCTTCGGCTGCGGCCCGCTCGAGGATCTGCCACGCCACGCGGCGGGCAGCCTGCCGGTTGGCCTCCTTCTGCTCCGGCGTCAGCCTGCGCAGGTAGTTGTCGGCGATATACGCCGTGCAGTTTGGAAAATGATACTCGGCCACGATGTGCGGCTCTTCGTCCGCGATCGGGTCATACGGTTTTCGCATGGTTCAGCCTCCTTCCGGCGTTAGTTTTTCCATATTTTGCAGATTTACGCTGGCTGTTCTTTCTTCTCGCTCTTCGGCTGCACCATAGCAGCCATGCCCTGCATAAAGATCAGCGCTTTCTCACGCATTTCCGGCGTAAGCTTGTTGATTTCCGCCGAGATCTTCTCGGCCTGCTGCTTCTGCTCCTCTGACATTGATCTCACCTCGCTTGGTTTATTCGTTATGTATAGACTAGCATGTGATACGTATATTGTCAAGTATTATTTTATACATTTCACATATTTTCTGGTTGACAAATATGCGTGCCTGTGATACTCTCATTTCAGAAAGAAGGTGAATCCATGAACACAGTGAATGAACGAATCTCGTTTTTAATCAAAGATCAGGGTCTGACGCAGTCCAAATTTGCCGAGCGCATTCACCTGACACAAGCTCATGTCTCTCGAATATGCTCCGGCACATATGTCCCAACCGAGCGCACGATCTCGGATATCTGCCGGGAATTCAACGTCTCCCTCGCCTGGCTCGAAGACGGCGAAGGGGAAATGTATGTGCAGCGCAGCGCGAATGAGGATCTGGCCCTGCTGGTCACAGATATCATGTCCGACGCCGACGATTCCTTCCGCAAGCGCTTTCTCTCCCTCCTGATGGCCCTACCCCCGGAAGACTGGATCAAAATCGAGCATTTTGTTGACAGTCTTCAAAAAAATAATTTGTCGAAAGACACAAAAAACGCCGAGGACGCTTGACTGTCCTTGGCGTTTTCTGTATTCTGGTAAAGGGTGGTATTTATGTTCAAGCGCCTCAAGTCCGGGAACGCATTTGACAACGGCCTAATGATTGCATACGTCGTCGCATTCATTGTCCTTCTCGTCAGCTGTCAAGCAAATACCTATACCCGGCAAGAAGTAGAGGAAATGCAGCAAGAATACGAAAGCAAGATTGAAGATGCTCGGGAATCCGGCTATCAGGACGGTTATGACGCCGGGTATGACGATGGCTATTCCTCCGGCTGGTGTGATTCTGATTCTGAGCATGAAGACGATTATGACGAAGGTCATCAAGACGGCTATATCAAAGGCCGCCATGCAGCAGAATTAGAGCACCAAAACGACTTTTCGGATGGCTATGACAGCGGATATAGTGATGGGTATCAGGACGGCTTCTCGGATGCCATCGAAGACCCCTCCAATTATAACGGCCCATACCTTCCAGACGGCCTTATGACAAAGGATCAATTCCTTTCTGGTATCTATGGGTAAGCGGCCATCACCCTACTGTTCGTAAAAAAAATAAACGGAGACGCTTGACCGTCTCCGTTTATTTTTGTATTCTGGTAGAGGGTGGTATTTTGAGTTTCCGCTATTGGCTTATGTATCTCGGTGCTTCCTTGCTTATCTATGTGGTTGCTGCTCTATTGAATCATTGGCGCATGTGCAAAGATCCAGATAATAAAACCGTTTCGGGTTCCCTCGTTTTTATTCTCACAATCATCCTCGGCATCCTTGCTTTCCCTGCAACGCTGCTTCTGATGGGGTTGGTTGAGCATCTTCTCATGAAGCGTCTTTCCGGCAAGGACGAAGAATCATACAGGCACGGATACTTCAACGGATATGATGACGGTTCCAAGCACATGCCTTACGATTCGTCCATGAAGTAACGCGGCTCTATAAAATTCTGTATTTTCCTCAAATTTTTGTGCATTTTTTCGTGCAACATTCCGGGTTTACATTTTGTCCGCCGCGGCATATACTATAGACACAGCGAAAGCTGCGAATCAAGCCTTTGGAATTGACCCCCCACGATCAGGGGAGTGCCAGATCCAAGGGCTTTTGATCGTTAATGGAGGGGTATTATGTCTAAAACCGCGATTCTCGTTGATGGCGGATTCTTCCGCAAGCGTTCCAAATTCCTTTGGGGCGAGCATTCGCCGGAAGTTACTGCTGACGCTCTGGCTACATACTGCAAGCGGCATCTTCGTGAGCACAATATCCGCCACGACCTGTATCGCATCTTTTACTATGACTGCCCTCCGGTAAACAAACAGGTTTACCATCCGCTTTACAAGCATACCATAAATCTCGGTGCGACCCCGGAATATTCCTGGATGTGCGAATTTCTCGCTTGTCTGAAGACAAAGAGGAAATTCGCGCTTCGCCTCGGCAAGCTGGATGACAGCAACACCGTGTACTCGCTCTGCTATGATACCATCAAAAAACTTTGCTCCGGCACTATTTCGCCCGCCGAATTCACGCCACAGGACTTTGAGCTTTCCATCCGGCAAAAAGGCGTGGATATGAAAATCGGCATCGACATGGCGTCCCTTTCCTTTAAGCATCAGGTCGACCAGATCGTCCTGATCGCCGGTGACAGTGATTTTGTCCCTGCCTCCAAACTCGCCCGGCGTGAAGGCGTCGATGTCGTTCTCGACCCGCTCGAACAGTCTGTAAAAGACGATCTGTTTGAGCACATCGACGGTCTGCGCTCCTGCGGCAACCCTTTCCCTGTCGAATAATTCCCCGCCGGAACGGTTTCCCGTTCCGGCGCTTATTTTATGATGTTCCGCAGGAATCGCAGGATGATTTTCAGCTGATCCAGTGTGGCCCGCTCTAAAATGTTTTCAATCTGTTCCATCGTCTTTTCCATTCCCGTCTCCATTTCTCCACAAAAACCGCGTTCTTTTTTTGTTAATCTTTGCCTCTTGTTCGTGCCTCCCAAAAGTTGTAAGATATAGGTAGGCGTCGCCCGCGCCGCTGGCCGAACAACGGCGCGGGCTTTTGCTTGCGCAGGCGACCGGGAGCCGTCTGTAACTTTAGGATAGCCTGTCCACGGTAGTCTTGTAAAGATATGGCAGTTGCTTTTTGCAGTCAGACGTCTTGCTTTTTTGGGGGGAATGACATGTTTTGAATGAAAAATTATCTGATTTGTGCCGTGAGCAGAAGCAGACGATCACTCCGCACAAAACAAATCAGGACGTCGCCGAAAATACCGACCTTTCCGTCGGCACCGTCTCCCAGTTCTTTCGCGGCGACATCAAAAATCCGTCTGTTTACACGGTCGGCCCGATCTGCCGGGAGATGGGCGTTTCTATGGATGAGTATTTCGGCATCCCGCATGATGAGCCTGCCGAGCCTTCCGAGCCTCCCGATGCTGAAAAACTCCGCGCCGAGAACGCGGCGCTTCGTGTGCAGCTTGCTCAGCATCAGAAGTCCCTGCACATGCACCGACTTGTGACGCTCATCCTCTTGGGCATTCTTTCGCTGTGTGCCCTCGCGCTTGTGGCCGACGTACTCAGCCCATCGATCGGCTGGTTCCGCGCATAAATCAAACCGCCCCGGCCCAGCGCCTGAGCGGTATCCGTATAACCTTTTGCCCTTGTGGTGAGAATCTGCTTATGAAATTTACATCTACCTGGAAAATCGCCGACCCGCTCGCGCAGTACATCATTTACCTGCGCAAGTCCCGGAAGGACATGGAGGCCGAAGCTCTCGGCCAGACCGACACGCTCAAGCGGCACCGGGCCGCGCTTTTGTCGCTGTCCGAAAGCCGCGGGCTGAACGTCGTGGAGATCTGCGAGGAGGTCGTGACCGGCGACTCCATCGCCGTCCGTCCGGAGGTGCAGAAGGTCCTGCAGCTCGTCGAGACCGGGAACTATGCTGGCGTCATCGTCATGGAGGTCGAGCGTCTGGCGCGCGGCGACACCATCGACCAGGGCATTATTGCTCAGACCTTTAAATACTCCGACACCCGCATCATCACGCCGAACAAGACCTACGACCCGAACAACGAGATGGACGAGGAATACTTTGAGTTCGGCCTCTTTATGTCCCGGCGCGAGTACAACACCATCAAGCGCCGCCTGTCGCGCGGCAAGGAGGCTTCTTTGCGCGAGGGCAAATGGATCTCCGGCAAGACGCCCTTCGGCTGGTCGCGTGAGAAGCTGCCGAATGACAAGGGCTACAAGCTCGTCCCGCATCCGGAGCAGGCCCCGATCCTCCAGCAGATCTACAACTGGTACACCGGCGAGGGCTGCGCGCGCATCGGCGCGAAGGCGATCTCCACGCGGCTGAACAGCCTCGGCGTCCCGACCAACTCCGGCAGCCTCTGGCGCGCGGACTCTGTGCTGGATATCCTGCGCAATCCGGCAAATGCGGGCTGGATCAAATCCGGTGGCCGACCGGAGACGAAGCGCATTGTCGACGGCGCTGTCGTCGTCAGTCGCCCCCGCACCCGGCAGGAGGATCTGAAGCTTTATAAAGGGCTGCACGACGGCCTGATCTCGCAGGAGCAGTACGACAAGGCCGTCGCTCTGAGCTATTCCAGCGCCAGCCCGCGCGGCAAGGGCGCATGGGGGACCGTGACGAGCCTCGCCGGGCTCGTCCGCTGCGACCAGTGCGGCCGCGTGATGGTGCGCCGTCCGTCGTCCGGCAACCGCCGTGATACGCTCCTTTGTCCCTCCTACGGCTGCACGACCGTCAGCGCGTGGTATGATGATGTGGAGGACGCTCTTCGCGGCTGGCTGCGCGAACTGGAGCTTGGCGAGGCCGCTGCGCCAGATGACACGCCCATGCGCACCGCGCTCGAGTCCTCGATCGCCGCCGACCGCAAGCAGCTTGCCAAGCTGGAGGCGCAGGAGGCCCGCGCGTATGAGCTGGTCGAGACCGGCGTCTATACGCCGGAGATCTTCCTGCAGCGCTCGCAGGCGCTCGCCGCCGACAAGCAGGTCATCGTCGACCGCATCGAGGCAAGTCAGACCACGATCACCGAGCTGGCTCGTGCCAAGCAGGCCCGCGCCCGTCTGGCCCCCGCCGTCCGCCGCGTCCTCGAGACCTACCCGCTCGCCGCATCCCCGCAGGAGAAAAACGCCCTCCTGAAAACTGTCCTGCAGAAAGTCCTCTACCATAAACAGACCAAATCCTACACCAAATCCGGCAGCGACATGCACGTCACCCTCTACCCCCTCGCGGATTGAACATTATACATTTATTCGGTACGCATGAATGAATCCCATCTAAATATAGGTTCTATAGCAAGCGGAAATCCCTCCTGGTGACAGGAGGGATTTCTTTATTTTGCGATATACTCATAATACGCCATGAGCTTCTGTTCCGGCCCCGGTCCGTCTTTATCGAGCAGGAACGCCTTTGCCAGCGCAGCGTAGAACTCCGGGCGGTTGAGGCCGAACTCTACGGCGACGGGGTAGTAGTCCGAGTACATCATGTTCATGGTCACGCCCCACGCCCAGCGCGGGATCTCGTACCCCTGAATGCCCATACTCTCGGCCACAGCCGTTGTCTGCTCCATCGTCCAGTGCGGGCCGGTCGTGCCGTCGGCGTTGCGCATGGCTGCCGCCCACTGCATGGCGGTCGCGCGGTCAAACTCGACCGTCTCCGGCTCGTCGTGGTCCTCGAGCTTATCCAGCCGGCACAGCAGATCTGTGACTGCTGCGGCCTGCTCGACCGTACGCATGGACACCGGGCACTCCGCGATCTCCCGCAGCGCGGCGTGGAGTTTGTCTTTATACGCCTGCATGATAGCACCTCATGCGAGCTTGAGCAGCCCCGTGCAAAGCTCGATCACGGAGCCTGCGGCCGTGCTGTCGGTCGTCGCCACGAGCGTGAATGTATGATTGACGCAGCAGCAGCACCCGGACAGCTCCAGATCCGTCTCCGTGTGGATCTCCGCATTGCCGGATGCCGGCAGCGTGACGCGCTTGAGCGTGCAGGGCAGCGCGACGCCGTCCATGTACCACTGCAGGGTCAGGACGCCCGCTGCCGTCGCCGCGATGACCGCATCTGCGGCCAGATGATACAGGCCGATCTTGACCGTGTCGTAGCTCTGCGGCTCGACCTGGATGGACGAACCGGAATTGACGACCTTTGCCCCGGCCAGCGTCAGCACGTTTTCGCTGTCTGCCGCGAGCAGTTGGGGCGCGTTATTAAAATATCGGACGCAGGATTTTTGATACGCCCGATTTCCATTGCCGTTATTACAAGCCATTTTCATTACTCCTTCCGTTTTGGCTTATGTGAAGGGGCATTATGCCCCGGATAGCTATATCAGGATGGGTCCGCGTCAGCCGCCGCAGCCGCACGGATTGCAGGGCGGGTTCTGGTAGTACCTGCCCAGCTGGCCGAGGATGTACTGCGACTGCATATAGTCGTTGTTCGCGGCGCGGCTCTGTGCGAGTTCGTCGCGCAGGCGCTGGTTCTCCTGCTGCTGCAGGAGCGTCCGGGTCGCCTCGCCCTCGGCGTGGATGGCCGTCTTGATCTCGCACGCGTTGATGCTGGAGTTGTAGTTGACGCCGTCGATCGCGCGGAGAATGTCGCAGCAGCACTTCTGCTGCACAGAGATGCCGCTCTCCGTGACGGACTGCAAATCGCGCAGCTCGCCGAGGATGTTGTAGGCGTTGTCCTTGACGGCGCTGGTGACGTCGTATGCGCTCTGGCGCGTTGCCGCGACACCCTCGTTGTTCTGGCGCTCGAGGGCTGCAAAGTCCGTCGCGCGCTGCACGTCGGCCTGGGTCGCCGGGGAGCTCTCGCCGCTGCCGCCGAAGCCTCTGCCCGCGAAGAGCAGGAAGAACAGCGCGATCAGGATGACAATGCCCCATCCGCCGAAGCCATAATCCTTATCCATGGTTTTCCCTCCTTTCTGGGTGGAATGAAATTTGATAGGCGCTTTCGCGCGGTATCACTTGCCGATCTGGCCGACGAGCTCGCCGACCGTCTTGTTTTTGTTTGCCTCGAACCACGCCTCAAAGCCTGGCTGCGAGGCCAGGAAGCTAAGCACCATCTGCGGGCTCTGCCCCTGCAGCGTCGTCTTCGCTGTCTGCAGCAGACCGTTCAGCAGCTTGTTTCCCCCGCCGTTTCCGCCCATCAGGGCCATAATCGGATTTTGCATTGAGCTTTCCCTCCAGTTCTTCGATTTTCCCGGCCATGCTCTGCAGGCCGGCCGTGATCTGTTTCAGCTGCTCCTGCAGCTGGTTTGCCGCCTTTTCCTCTTCTGTCGGCTCCGGGAAGATCCGGAACCGCGCGATGGTCTTGGCCGCCATGCTGTCCGTGCGGATGTAGTACAGCAGGTTCTCGGTCTCGTGCAGCGCGAGCGCGTTGTCGTTCGGCTGCATCTGCAGGTTGTTGATGCTGGCCTCGCTGGCCACGGTCAGCACGCCGAGTTTCGGCGGCTGCGGCGGCAGCTGCGGGCCCTGCGGCCGCGGCATGGGCTGCAGCTGGATCTGCTGCGCGCCGTCCATCTCCCAGCGGCCCGTGTACGGGTTGTACGCCATGCGGTATCGCCCCTTTCTGCTACCATTCTAGCGTTTCCCCGTCCCCGCTGGGGGACATTTGTGTACCATTTGTGGGACATGTGGGCATAGAAAAAGCGCCATGAGCCGTTGCTCATGGCGCTTTCTCTTTGTCCGTTTTCCCTACCAGACGGCGGGCGATATTGTAGATGTGCGGCAGGCGGCGGGAGATGGTTTTTCGGTCGACGCCGATCTCGGCGGCGGCGTCCAGCTGCGGGAGCCTGCGCACGATATAAAGATTCACAATCTGCTGATCGATTTCATCCAATAAGCCCTCGTCAGTGACGCGCTCCCAGTCGCTGCGCGTGAGGTGTTCCAGCTCCTTCGGCAGAGCCAGCCGCGCAGTTATTTGCTGTCACTCCCTTCGGCCCGCCGTCCTGGCAGGTTTTATCTCATGGCAGCAGCCAGTTTTTTCAGGAGATCATCGCCGTACTTGTAGTCGGCGAGATATTTGATCGTGTTGTCCGCAAGTCCGGCCTTTGCCTTGATGGTCTTCTTGGCGTCCTCGACGGCCTTATCGACGGTTTCCGTGTCGTAGTCCACCCACGGGAGCTTGCCGTGCTTCTTCCATACACGGCTGTTGTAGCCTCCCTTGACGCCGATGTTGCCGACGCCGGTGATCTGCACGCCATTATCCCAGATGGGCGTACACTCAACGGCCAAGCCGTCTCCGATGTACAGGCCCCAGTGTCCGGGCATCCACAGGCCTTCGCCGGGTACGAGCTTATCCCAGCCGGACGCGGATACGTCCTTGCACTTGGCGATCATACCGTCTGCGGAGACGTCCGGGACGGCGTTTCCGGCGTAGCGGGCGCCGCCGTGGTAGGCATTTTTGTTGCCGTTCCATCCCCACAGGATCCCCTTTGTGAGATTCACGCAGTCAAAGCCAAAGTAGCCCTTTCCGATCAGCCTGCGGAATCTGGCCTGCTTTGCGGCGTCGTACCAGTCCGGGTATTGCTTCGCCTTCTCAGTGATGATCCCATCCGTGACCGGAGATCCGAAGCAGCCCCACATGTACACGGTTTTGTAATTCTTCGCGACTTCGATATGCTTTTTTACAAGCTCGGACGCTCTCATAACGTAACTCATGCCCGCTCACTCCCGTACAGCTCGTGGTGCAGCTGCAGCACGGCGGCCTCGATCAGCTTATCGATCGTTTCCACGTCAAATTGAATGCCCTTCTCGGCGAGGAAGTTCACAACATACGCCTTTTTCGCCGCGCCGTCCGTCGCGGTGTACAGCTGCTCCGCCGCCTTTACGCCGATCTCGACGTAAGTGCGGAGCGTTTGCAGCTTATCCGCGTCGATCTTGGTTTTGAGCCACGGGATCAGAAATGCCGAGACGAGCGCGCTGATGAGCGCGATCACTGCCGAGATGATCTGTGTGTAGTCCATAAGTAATTACTCCTTTCGCTATTCGACTGTTTCATTTTTCTTTGCAAAAACCCGCTTGAAGGCAAGCAGGCCAAGCTCTGTGATGGTTGCCCAGCCGGTAAAGCCGAGCACGTCGGACAGGTCGACCGACGCGCCGAGCTCCGGACTGCGGATAACTGCAATTAGGACGGCGACGGTTTTCAGAGCGCAGGCCCAGACAATTACCGTTGTGATGAGCTGGAGCAGATACAAAACAATGGTTCGCGCCATTTCGCCCTTGCTCCACTTGCCTTTTACCCGCATATCTGCCTCCCAATTTATTGCGCACTGCTATGTTCGCACTGCTTCTCGAGCTGGTGCAAAAACTTTTTTACATCGCCGTTCCCGCCCAGCTTGACGTATTTCTGCCCGGCGATCAGGCGCTCGGCCATTGGCATTTCTTCCGACATGATGGTCAGCCGGAGGATCGCCAGATACTGCTCGTCCTGATGCTCCTGCATTTTCCCGAGCTTTTTGTCGATCTCGGCTAGATGCGCCTCCTGCGTTGTGGCCTTGCCGCGCTTTTTCTGTATCGCGCCGACGACGGCATTGACGACCGCCGTCAGCGCGGACGAGCCGAGCACGGCGCAGACGAGCGTAACGATGATGGTCTTGGTGTCCATGTTTTTCTCCCTTCTGCCTTGACCGTCAGCGTCCCGTCGCGGTGATCCGTGATCGGGCCTGCGCGTGCGTCATCGTCAGCGTAATGGACTTGGACGCCCGCCCGTCCCAGTCGCGGTCGATCAGCCTTCCGCTGATGTATGCCGGATATTCATTCTCCTGTACCTTCAGATAGATCATTGCCTCTCCCCGTCTCTCCTTTCCTTAAAAGCACCATGCCGCCGCGATGCCGTCCACCTCGGACGCGACGCTCCAGTCCGCTTCACCGCTCCATCCCGTTCTGCAGAAGCAGGTGGTGCTGCTGATCCTCGGCGAGCGCAGATACCACGCGCTGTTTTTCTTCCGGTTGGCCGCCGTCTGGTAATACGCGTACTGCGTGCCCTCGCCCGCGTAGGAATGTGTCTGCGTGCCCTGCACCTCGATCTCCGACAGCAGGAACAGCGTGTCCTCCGTCGTGTCGATGGCCGAGCTCGCGCCGCCTGCCGTGGTCTTCTTTGTCACGGCCTTCAGCGCGGCCACGACCTCTGCTGGCATTTTCGACTTTATTATCTTGAAACCACCAGTCGTCCGCAGCAGACAGTCTGCCCAGCCCCCAGTGTTGCTACCAGAGTTATTCATCTTGTACTCTGTCGCATAGCACGTGTGCATCTGGAACGTCAGCGGAGCCTTACCCGAGCCGTCGGCATAATCGTCGTGGTTCTTGCCGATGATGTCGATTGCGTAGGTCTTGTTGTTGATCGTCATGTTGCATCTGTCGCCGACGTTCCATGTGTTGGGAACTTGTTTCTCTTGACAGGCCTTAATAATTGCAGCCCAGCTGTTATTTCCGAACACGGGGTCGATCATGCCCAAATCTACATTAGCTGTCCCAACCACAACATCTGCCGTCTTTGTTGTGCTTGCTGTCGCTGCTGTTACCGTCCATGTTCCAACCTCATCGACTATCAACGTGCAGTTTCCACTCGCATCCGCCGTCCCAGAAACCGTCTTGCTACCCTTCGTGGCCGTGACCGTCGCACCCGCGCTGGTCGTGACGACGATCTGCAAGTCGGGCGCGCCCTCGATGGCCTGCACCGCGCTCACGAACCCATCCGGGAACGCAAGCTGTGCGGACGTGCCGCCCTTCGTGCGGATGGCGTCCGCAACCACCGTCAGGTCGGCGTTCAGCTGCGCGGAATCTACTGCTTTATCCAATGCCATCAGTAGTTTCCTCCTGTCCATTCTGGCAGCGCGGCAAGCACGTCCTGCACCAGCGCGGCCTTATCCGCCTCCGTAAAGTAATCCGTCCCCTTGACAGGCGTTGCGCCCGCAGGCCCCTGCGCGCCGGGAGTGCCCTTTTCGCCCTTCTCGCCGCGCGAAGGCTTTCCCGTGTCAGTCGTCCCGAGATACCAGTTTCCATTCGTGCCGATCGTCGGCGTCACGCCGTCTGCGCCCTTTGCGCCGGTCTCTCCTGGGTTGCCCTTTTCGCCCGGATTGCCCTGCGGGCCTTTGATGTTGACGCTGTCCGGGTTCGTTTTCCCGCCGTCGTTCGTCCAGCTGAGCGTCCCGTCCGCAGCGACCGACGGCGTGAATGTCGTTCCGGCCGCGCCGGTCCCGCCCGTCTCGCCTTGCTCCCCCTGCGGTCCCTTGTCTCCCTTATCGCCTTTCTCGCCGCGCGACGGCTTCCCGGTGTCGGTCTCGCCCAGATACCAGTTTCCATTCGTGCCGATCGTCGGCGTCACGCCGTCGGCGCCCGCCGGGCCGGTGCTGCCCGTCTCGCCCTTTGCGCCGGGGTCGCCCTTTTCGCCCTTTTCGCCCTTTGCGCCCTGCAGCGGTCCGTTGTTGACCCACGCATTCGTCACGCCGTCGTAGATGTAAATGTCATAAGGTGCAGCCGCGCCCACGCCATAGGCGTCTCCGACCTCCGGATTCTTGACCGACGCCTGCAGCGCGGAGACCGAGCCGTAATAGCCCTTGACCGTAAAGCCCGTTCCCGTATCGCCCTTCGGGCCGGTTGGGCCTGCCGGGCCCTGTGGGCCGGTCTGCCCCTGCGGGCCAGTTTCTCCCTGCGGGCCAGTCGCGCCCGTGTCGCCCTTCTCGCCTTTCTCGCCCTTTTCTCCGGGCTCTCCCTTCGGGCCAGTGTCGCCGGTCGCGCCCTTCGGACCTTCCGCGCCGGTCGCGCCGGTGTCGCCCTTCGGCCCCTGCTCGCCCTGCGGGCCGGTCTCGCCCTTTGGCCCCTGCGAGCCGGGTTCCCCCTTCGGGCCCTGCGCGCCGGTGTCACCCTTCGCGCCGGTGTCGCCCTTCTCACCCTTGACGGTCTCGACGTTGAAGTCAAATGTCTTCCCGTCCGAAAGCGCGATCGTGTACGTCGCCGTCGTCCCGCTCTGCGATTTCTTCGTGATCGACGTGATGCTCGCGCCCGCCTCGCCGGTCTCGCCCTGTGCGCCTGCCGGTCCGGTCTGCCCCTGCGGCCCCGCCGGTCCCGTCTCGCCCTTCGGCCCCTGCGGGCCCATGACCGAGCCGAGGTCTATCACGCTGCCGTCCGTCAGCGTGAAAATCAGCTTCCCCGCGTCCGTGACCTCCACGGCCTTCACCCCGCGGGAGATCAGCCCGCCGATCGTCACCGTGATCTGATTTGGAATCTCTACCCTCATGCCTGCTCCTTACTCCACGAATGCCCGATTCCCGCTCGCCAGCGTCGTCTTGTCGCCGTGCGTGTACCGGATATCGTAGGTGTACTTTCCCTTCGTGAATTTTGCCGTGACCGTCGCGTCGAAGTTCAGCGTGACCTGGTCATTCTCCACCTTCGCAAAGCTGAACGTGTGGACGGTCTGCCGCGTATCGTCCAGAAACACGACCGCCATGCTGTCCGTCTTCCCGATTGTGACGGCCTCGCCGTCCTGGTCCTTCAGGTCGAACCGCAGCACGATCGAGAACGTGTCCCCTTCGTACCACCGCAGCACCCCTTTGTCGATCCTCGGGCTCGGATAAGCCCCCGGAATTGGCGTCGCCATGCCGCATCCCTCCTTTTCATCCAGTGTAGCAGACCCCCGCGCCGGATTCACCCCACGCGCAGCAAAGCCGGGGCTTTCGCCCCGGCCCGCGGTTACTTGTACGGATTGTTTTCTTCTTTCCAGCTCGTCCCCATGGCCGCCCAGAGCGCGGCCTTCTGCGCCTTTGTCAGGTTCAGCCCATCCAGCACGGTCTGGATCCGTTCCTGTGAAACTGTCTGCGTTCCGAACTGCTTGAAGTACGTCTGCTTGTACTGCATGTAGGCGTCATAGCCGACGCCGTCCGCTGCCAGCGCGTCCATCTTCGCCTGCTCCTCGTCAGACGCCATGACGGAGTAATAATATGCCGTCTTCGCGTTCTGTGGGATGTCGTAGGCGTACAGCATGGCGAGCTTTGCATTCTTGTCGTCGACCTTCTTCATGGCGGTCACGAATGCGTAGCTTTCTCTCTGGTCGGTTCCGCCCTCGGTCATGCCCTGATAGGCGGCGGTCTCCTTCGCGGACAGCGACTTGAACCCGCTCTCCACCCAGCTCTGCGCCTCTTCCGTCGCCGTCTTGCCGAACAGCAGCGCCTGTGCCCAGCTCTTCGCCCGGTCTGCGGGATTGTCGTTATACACGGGATACTGTAAGATATCGCGCCCCTCGTTGTCCACTGTGTAGCTGCCGCCGCGAGCCGCCGCCGTCGCGCCCTGATACGACTTGCGGATCTGCCCGCCGCCGAACGGCGTCGCCAGATACAGGCCCGGCTTCAGAAGCTCGTTTCCGATGGTCTGTGCCTTCTTCGCAGGCGCCATGTCCTCGTTCTTTGCCAGCAGCGCCTTCTCGATGTTTCCGAGGTTCGGGATGGCCGACGTCACGGCGATCCTGCCGCTGTCAATGTCCAACCCCAGCGCCTCATCCACGCCTAGGATCGTCAACGCCTGCGTGCCCGGGAACTCAGAAATGATGTTCCCCTCAAGGTTCTTGATCGCCTGATACGTGCCCGGCTTCTCCTTCGTGAAGTCCCATTTCCCGGATGCTGCCGCCTGTACCGTGTTCGGCAGCTGATACCCCGTGAAATCTCCGACCGTATCATTGATGATATCCAGCGGATCCAGCGCCGCACGCCTGCCAACAATGCTCTCGTAGAACTCATTGTAGATCCACGCGCCAATGAGGAATTTGAACATCGCCTTCGCCAGCGCCGCCACGCCCTTCTTTCGTTCCTCCCGCGCCATGTCCTTGAAGATCCAGCTGAGCTCATTGTTGACCTCCAGCTGGAACTGCGTGAACAGCTTCACCAGTGGGTTCCGCGCGGAATACAGCGTCGGCGTCGACCCCTTGCTCCTGTCTGCCATGATGCCGGACGCAAACTGATCTGCCTCCTGCATCGCGCTCATCTCGCTCATGCCCCGCCGCAGATTCTGGTAATACCGCGCACGGACGACACTCCCCGTCGTGAACGTGTCGATGGATTCCATCATCCAGCCTGCGCCGGCGGAGACTTTATCCATCGTGCTCATGGCCAGCCGCCTGTAACCGCTGCGGTTGTTGATGAACGTCGACGCAGAATCCAGCCCGTCAGCGGTCTTGTAGTTTTTCAGCGTATCCCACATGCCGCGCAGCACGTCCGCCGTCGACACCTGGCTCCACGCCTGCGTAATCGGGATGACGTTTGTGAGCGCCGATCCTACGTTTGCCGCGACCATGTTCGCGCCCACGCGGGACTCAAACTTCTTCATGACGTTGTAGAATCTCCGGCCCATGAGCTTTTCCATGCCCCGGTCGAGCCGCGACTTCTTGCCCGCCAGCAGGTTTGTGTATTCGTCCAGCTCATCCACAAAGTTCGAAAGCCCATACCGTCCTTCCTTCGTCAGGTTCGTCACCTGCTCGTTGGCCTCGTCCGGATTGAGAAACGGGTTCATCATGATCGCGTCGATCCGCTGTTTCAGGCCCTCATCTGACGCCCGATACCGGATCTGCGTTGCCAGCGCCCGCAGCCGCTGAATGTCCGCCGTGTGGAAGATCACGTCCGTCGCGACCTCGATATACCGGTCAAAGCCCTGTAGCGCGTCATACGCCGTCGCGTAGCCGAGTCGGTTCTGGATGTTCGCCATGTACCGGATTCCAGGTTTGAAGTTTGCCGTGAGGCCGTTGATCGTCGCCGGCAGCGGCGACACATCTCCCTCGATCCCGGCCGCCCTTGCGAACTTCTGCAGAATGCTGCCGCCTTCCTCGTTCTCCTGGAAGTGTGGGAAATATCCCTGCAGATAATTGACCGGCTCATAGCCGTTCTCAATGCGCACCCGGTTCATATCCTGGAACAGCTTGTCGTAGACCTCATGGAAAACCTTCACGGCTGCCCGCACCTTGCCGAGATCCAGATTCGGGTTTTGCTTCTCGAATTCCTGAATCGCCGCGTTCCACTCGTCAAACGTCATCCCCCCGCGCCTTTCGACACGCGGATGCTGCTTGAGATAGTCCCGGTTGAATTCCGCCTCGCCCAGCCACTGCACCGCATAGCTCTCGGATACCAGATTTCCCTTCCGTACCTGCCGGTCGAGTCCCAGCTCCCGGATCCGGTTCTGCTGCTGCACGAGGTAATTCTTTCGCTTGCTCTCGTTTTCGTGTACGGGCCAGAAATACTTGTTTATAAAAGCATTGGCCTTTTCGTCAGAGACCTTGCCCTTCCGCGCGATATCCCGGATGTTTCGCTCCATCGTCTCGCGCTGGTACTGGATCCCCATAACCTTGTCGACCCACTTGACGGCCTCGGCTTCCGTCAGCGCCTGCTCGGCAAAGTCCCGCAGCCCCTGCTTGCGCTGCGCGTTCCATGCCTTGAGCTTCAGCGCCAGCATATCATAGTCAGCCTTTGCCTCGTAGACCTTCAGGATCTGCTGCCCGTTTTCCAGCCCTGCCACATAATCCGGGCTTGTCTCCCCGCGCAGCAGCCGGTTCACGATCTTCTGGTCGGCTTCCGTCAGCAGCGTCTTGCTCTGTGCTTTCTCGACCACTCGCCTTGCATCCTTCAGCTGCGCCCACATCTGCTTCGTTTCTTCCGCTGTCTGCGGAATAGCAAGCTTTTCTTTGGCCTTGTTCTGCGCGTCCAGATACCGCTGCGCCACGCGCAGCCCGCTCGTCAGCCGGTCAATGGATTCCGTGAAATTCGCCTGCTGCCACTTCTTGAAGCTCGCCGCCTGCGCCCCGTAGTATTCATCCAGCGTCTTCTGTACCTTCTGAATGCCGCGCGCCACATCGTAGATCTGCATCAGCTGGTCGCTCGGCGCGGTAATGTCTGCCGGGAACAGCTCCGGCGCCATCTCCTGCAATTCCTGATAAAACGAGTCGACTGCTCTGCCGTCTTTCCCAAGCGTCAGCGTACCAAACGCCGCCCTGCGGAACAAATTCCAGTCTGCAATGTTTTTCTGATCGTACTCAGAAAGCGTCAGCTTTGTTCCCTTGATGAGCGATTTCAGATCTCCGTACTGCTCGATATATTGCTGATCCTCTTCCACGCCCGCCTTGTAGGCCGTTTCAAAGAGGTCGTTCAGCTTCGCCCGGTCAAGCTGCCCGTCCGTAAAGAACGACCGCAGCGCCTCCTCGGCCATCGGCTGCAAAACCTCCCGCTTCGCCTGCCCCGGCACGCTCAGATTTTCCGCAAGCTCGTTCACCAGTCCGGACTCCAGCCGCCGCACATACTGCGCCGCCTTCTCCCCCATCAGATCCCGATACCGCCCGTCCTGCGAAGAATACCGGATATCCGGGTTCGTTAGGCTGAAACTTCCGTTGTTTGCAACCGCGGACTTCACCTGCGCAGAATCAAACACAGCCCATGCCTTCACGCCGTTCTCAACCGCCTGAACCCCGTCGTATCCATGCCGTTTTAGCATCTCTACCATCCCCGGCGTATTTATCACCTGCCACATGAGCTCCGGCTTCCCCGCCTGTTCCCATACGGCTTGCAGTTCGCTAGGTCTGATCTGTAGCCGCTTCGCAAGATCCACATAATTCCCGCTGTATCCGCCGTCAGTGTTTCCAACATCCGCCGGATTCTCCACGCGAATATATGCCGGGATAATACGATCGACGTTTCCTGCGTAAATCGATGCCTCCGGCAGAATTCGCTCAACGCTGCGCGTCGCAGTGGAGTATTCTTCCGCGTACTTGATGTTTGCAGTCAGCCAGATCGGTTTCCCGCCTACATCAAACTTTGTAAATTTCGCTCCGGCACCGTGGAACACCAGCAGTGGCTCGCCTGTCGTGTTCGTTGCCTTGCTGTCTGCGAACCAATCCCGGAACGCCGTCGTCTGCGTCTTCTCCCGCTCATCAATCAGTTTCTGCATGAGCCTCGGATTCCGCAGGAAAACGGCGTCCTTAAACACACCGCGCCCGCTCCCATCGTCCAGCATCGCAGAGACGGTCTCAAGGTTCTGTTTATCCCGCTCCGACGCCTGCCGCGCGCTGGCAGAAGAATACCGGATATCCGGGTTCGTCTTGTCGAACGTCCCGATGTTATCCGTAGCGGATTTGATCTGTGCGGAATCAAATACAACATAGAATTTGTCGTAAGCCAGATCTTCTTTGCTTCCATCATATTCAAAAATCACGCCGTCGTGCCCATGTTCTTTGGCGTAGCGAATAAACGGTGCTTCTGCAATGTTATCCGTGAATTGTTCCGGGGACAATTTCACCGTGTACGGATTTTTCATTTTGAGATAGGCTTCAATGATACGGTTTCCTCTGCGTTCATCTGCCATGCTCTCTGCATAATCCCTGCTTTCACTGAAGAAGTACGCTCCGTTCTCCTGCTGGAAAGTATTAAATTCCGCATTCGTCCCGTGGTACACCACCTTCGGTGTCCCGTCCGCATTCACGACCTTACTCGCGCTCTCCGGGTGATTCTGCCAGTCCCCAAACCAGCGCTTGAATTGTTGCGATTGTGTTACATTTTTTAACTTTGGCTTGACAGTCGACCCCTCATCCCTTATACTGGCCACAAAGCCGTTGTCAGTATCAGGCATCTTGGGCATTGGGACCCTTGCCACCTGGTACAAAGCAGCGGCTTTTACTTTGTCCACATAGAACAATGTTGTTTCGCCGTTATTGGACTTCTCAATCGCGTTTGTGAGCAGTCCCGTCACCGCATTCTTCTTTTCATAAATGCTGGTAACGGCATTGCTGTCAATGACAATCGAATTCTGTCTGCCGAACCCGTCAATGTACACCGGAATAATCACAGTTTTGGCGTCTTTGATGAACGGCAGCAGCGCAACGACGCCTGTTCCTCTCTGTGATTCAGATGCGATGATCGCGACCGGGCTTTTCATCGCACGCGGGAGCTGCTTCAACATCGGTTCCCCAATGTGATGCTCCTCATCTTTTGTGCCATTGAGTGCGTAGTCCACATGCGTCTGATTGATCGTGACCGGCAGCGCATTAAAGCCCACCTTCTGAAATACTTCCGGTGTCGGCCCTACCACCAGCGTATCATTTTTTTCGATTTTCCCGGCTTTCCAGTCGTCCACCTGTTCTGCAAACGGCTTTGTGAAATCATACTTTTCTGCTTTTGATGCAGACATCTTCGCCGGCGGTGCTCTCGCGCTGCCGGATTTTTTCTGCCACTGGCCGACCTCCATCTTCACGTCCGCGCGCAGTTGGTTCGTGCCGTAGTCCGTGCGGTTCATGCCGGCGTAGGTATCCGCGATGATCTCCTCGACGTAGGCGTCCGTGTCGTCGCCGTAGATCCCGGCGTATGCGTCCACATAGCTCTCGATCATCTCCTTTGTGATCTTGCCCTCGCCCAGCAGCCGCTTCTGGATCTTCGCCGCCATCTCCGGCCAGCGCTTGACGAGCAGGTGATATCCCTCGTGCTTCGCCAGCTCGAACGCGGAATATTCCTCGCTGTCTGCCCGGATGAGCACGGATCCATCCTCCGTCACGGCGGCATCCGCATAAAACGTCTGCCCATCGATCTCCTGCGTCAGCTGCCCGGTGAAGAACCGCGCGTCCTGCACGCCCATCGACCGGAAGAACTTTTCCGCCGCCTGGATATCCTCGCTTCTGGCCTCTTGTCCCTTCGGCATAACGCGCACTTTTTGCGCATTGTTCTCTCCGAAACCGAGATCCGAAAGCGTTACTTCATCCCAATCTTTTGCGAGATCTCTTGCACCCTGCGCTCTCTTTCTTCCGGCGTCAGCTCTTTGCTGCTGCGCTGTGCTTTGGCGAACGCCTCCAGCCTGTCCTTCGGCACGCTGACCAGCCTGCCCGACTTGTCCTTCATCAGTAGTCTCGATACTGCCATTGTTTACCCCTTTCTGCCCTGCGGCAAGGCCCGCTCGATAGGCGGCTGCCGCCACGTCCTGATTCATTCCTTCGGCGTAGCGCATCGCCCGCTGCTCACTCGCGCCGAGCCTGCCCTGCTCATAGACCTGTCCGAAGCTCTGCGCATACTGCTCCGCCGGCATGCCCGTCGTGTTCCCGTTCAGGAAATACGCCGCCGTCTGCTCGTCGTAGCCCGCTCTCTGGGCCTGCGTCTGCAGATACTGTTCCTCCTGCTGCAGCGCGGCTTCATCGAGCGCCTGCTCCGCGCCCGCCGTCTGCTGCCGGGCGTACTGCACCGGATCCAGCTCACCCATACTCTCCGTTCCTGGGATGGGTGCAAATAAGCTGTCCTGGTTATACTGCTGCTGCGCCGCCTGCTGGGCCTGCTGCACCGCCTGGACGCTCTGCTGTGCACGATTCTGCTCCTGCTCCTGCTGGTACTGCTGCGCAAGCCTCTGGTTCTCCTGCGCCGTCTCCGCCGCGCTCTTGTAGATCTGGAACGTCTTCTCGTCCGCCTCGTCCTGTGCCTGCTCCTGCCGGGCCTGTTCCTGCAGCTGTTCGAGCCTGGTCAGCGTCTCCGGCACGCGCGGCTCCTGCCCTTCGTCTACGGCCGCCTGCTGCTCCTTCGCCACCTCACGCAGCGTGTTCTCCACGGCCTTCTGCGTCACCTCGCCGCCATCGTCCACGGTCTGCTGCAGTTCCTCGGCCAGCTGGTGCGCCTTCGTGCCCTCTTCCTGCGCCATGCCATAGTCGATGACGTCCTGCACTTCGCCCGCCTCTATGACAGCTCTGGCCGTCTGCGTGACGTTTGCCTCCAAAATCACGCGGTTCACGCCCGCATACGTCCCGGACATGGCAAGGCCGGACAGGCCGCCCGCGAGGAACGAAAGGCTGTCTTCTTTTGCGAAGTCTCCGACCATCGCCGCCAGCGCCTGCACCGGCGTCCTGCCCTCTGCGATATAATTTGCGTAGGCCGTCATGACCTCACCCCGGTCATGCTTCGCCACCACGTCATACGCACGGTTTAGCCAGTTGGACGCGATCTCTTCCGCGCCTTCCGACGCGAACGACCGCAGTGCCTTCCTCCACACGGCCTTCCCGCTCAACATGTTCTCGATGATATCGCCCACGGAATACTTTTCCGTGAAGCCCTCGATCGCGCCCTCGACGATACCGTCGACCAGCGCGTCCGCGTTGGACTTTCCGTTCTGGATCCCCTCATACACGGAATCTGCCGCGACCTGCGAGCCCATGACCCAGTTCATGGTCTCCGCGATTGCGTCCTGCGCGCCCGCCCCGGCCGCACCGCCGACCGTCCCGACGAGCCCCGTCGAGACTGCCATGTTGACCGCGCTGTCCAGTGCCGACGTGCCCGCCTGATAGAGGAACTGCCCCGTCGGGTTCATCCCCTGCATCACGCTCCCCCGGATCCCGGAGGAAAGCCGCGTCGCGTTGTACGCCGGGCTGTAGATGTTCGTCGGCATATCCTCGTTCTGATATCCGCCCGCCCACTTCGGCAATACGCCGCGCAGCGATTCCACATTGCCCAGCGCCTTCGCCGGGGCTGTCACCGCCGAGAAAAGCGTTCCCATGATCGGCGTCTGCTGCCCGATCTGTCGCGCCGCCTCATCAAGCTTCTGCGCGTTGTCGTAGTCGTCCAGCACCTTCTGCCATTCCGCCAGCCGCTTGAGCGTGTCGTCGCTGTAGCCTTTTTCGTTGAGCGCCGTCTTCGCGTCGTACTTCGCATACGCCCGCACCTGATATCCGTTCAGTTCCTGCCCGCGGTACTGCCGGAGCAGATCCTGGTCTTCCTTACTCAGGTTCCCGATCGCCTCCTGTGCCCGGGCCAGCACGCTCTGGCTGTCGACCTGCGCCTTGCGCTCCTTCAGCGCGTCGATCTCGTTCTGCAGCTGCGTCACGCTCTTCCCATTTTTCGAAAGCCCGGTCCCGGAGAAATGCGTGTCCGCCTGTTCGATCTCCAGCGCCTCAATCTGCTTGTCCAGCTCCTGCGACGTCCGCCGCATGCCGCGCACCTGATCCCGCTGCACGGTCTGCGCCGCTTTTGCACGCCGGTTCTGCGCATCCACGTCCTCCCGCACCTGCTGCGTGGCCGGCGCAAACCGGCCGGCCAGCAGTGCGCTCTGTCCCTGCAGCGCCAGCGTCCCAAGCTTCAGCCCCTGCGCCGCCTCCACGCCGCGCAGATAATTCTGGTACGTCCCGTACTGCTTCTGCATGCCAGACGACCGGCTGTATTCCTGCTGCGAGACCTTCCCACTGATAGCCGCCCCCGCATTCTCCGTCTTCTTCTCCCCGCTCGCCCGGCCCTTCAGCGCGGCCCCCAGCTCGATCTGCGCAAGCTCCGCCTCCCGCACGGCGTTCTGGTATGCCATAAACGCTGCATACTGCTTATGCAGCGGATCGTCTACGGTCGTCTGCGTGCTCTGCGCGTTCTTCCCGTAGTCCGGGTTCGGCAGGCCGTACTTGCTCGCGATCTGGATCTGCTTCTGGTTCAGCGTGATTCTCCCGCCGCGATAGGCGGAGGGAGCCTGCTGTGTGCTGGCTCCCTGTCCGCTGCGGATGCTCTCTGCAATCCGCTTTTGTTCCTCTGTCAGAGTGATTCGTCCCATGCTGCCCTCCGTTACCGCTGCCGCAGATATGTCGCGCCGTAGTATTCCAGATACGCCTTGAACGTATTGGCCTCCAGCGCATTGTAGCCCTTGCTGTTGAGGTAGTTATCCAGCGTCCGGCTATCCAGATATACATTCGGGTTCTTTGCCCGGTACGCCTGCGCCGCTTTTGCAAGCGTGTTGTTCTTCTTGTCGCTCAGCTTGGAAGATGAACTGCTTCCGCCGCCTCCGCCGCCGGATTTCTTCGCCGCAGCCTGCTCCGCCGCCAACGCCTGCAGGTAGGCTGCGTTCTCGGTGTTTGCCTTCTGCGCCCAGTAGTCGAGCATCGTCGCCCACTGGCTCTGGTCCAGCGACCGTTCCGAGTTGTACGCGCTCCGCGCATCCGAAAGATCCGAATAATAATCGCTGACCGTATCCCGGTACCGGCCGTAGTCCGTATCTTCCCGGCCCTTCACGAGGCTGTACTGGTTATAAAGGTCCGCCCCCTCATCCTGATATCGCTGATATGCCTGCTGCTGCAGCTGCGGCACGATGTCGTTGAGGTTCTGCAGATACGCATTGTACGCCTGCTGCCCCACCTGCTCACCGTAGGTTGAGCCATAGCCGCCCGTGAGTGCCGCCGCCTGCCCCATCGTGTCCTGCATGGCCAGCCGCCCGAGACGCTGATACTGCTCACGGTACTGCTGGTACAGAGGATCCGTCCCCATGTCATAGCTGAATTTCTTCCGGTTCCGGATCTGGTCATACAGACTCGTCAGCTCATCGTCCCAGCGCGATTGATACGCGCCCGGCTTGCTGGCCTTGACCTGCTCCAGATACGCCTGCGCTGCCTGCACGCTGCCCGACGGCGTGTACCCGCTCTCCAGCCCGTTCAGTTTGCTTCTCGTGTAGTCCGACACGCCGGACATGGTGTAAGGGCTGTTCCTGGTCTGATAGCTGCCGCCGTAGTTCCTCGTCGTCTGGTTCTTGTTCACCAGCTGCGACTGGTAGCTGCCGTCCGCGTTCACGCCCGTGATGCGGTATGTGCCGCCGCCGGTCACGACCTCGTCGCCGGCCGAAAGCCCCGCCGGGGCCCTGCCGCCCGACTCTACTCGATATACGCTCATAGTCTCACCGCCTTAAAGCTTGAAATGTGTCGCGTACTGCTTCGGCATGTACGCCTGGTTGTAGGCGTTGAAATACCCCTGATAGTAGCTGTTGTATTTCGCCGCCTCGTTTGCATACTTCGTCGTCTCCCCGTTGGCGTCGCAGATCTTCATCCCCAGATACCAGCGGTAAATTTCATCATACGGCCACGGGATCAGCAGCTCCGTTTCCAGATCCACGTCCTCCCTGTAGCCCGTAAACGGCTCCGGTTCCTTCTCGTGCTCGTGCGTGCAGATGATATCCCGATACACGATTCCGTCCAGCTCCGACAGCCACCGGACCTTATCCGGCGTCTCGTACTGGTTCGACAGTAACCGGTCGACCGTCTCGATCGCTTCCCGAATTTTCATTTTTCCTCCTTACCAAAAGAAGGGGCATTTCTGCCCCTTCCTCTGCTTCCTGCCGTCATGGGCATTCACTTGTCAGTTGTCCGCCTGCGCGCGGCGGAAGGCTTCCTCCTCCGCCATCCGCGCGTTCATCAGGACTTCATACACCGGCAGCGGGACCTGCACGTCCTTGCCCTTCGGCACCATGAACGTCCGGCCGTTCACCGCCACGAAGCGGCTCTGCTCCTCGTTCTCCTGCCCGCGGGGCAGGTAGATCGTCTTCATGACGTTCCACACGTCTTCCTGGTTTGCCTGTACAGCCGCCGCGGCGGTCTCTTTCGTTGCCATGCTATGTGCTCCTTTCTCAGTTCGCCTCGTCCGTGCCGGAGTATGCGCTGCAGCTCTCCACGCGGACCATGCGGTCCTCGTACAGCAGCTTCGCCGCCATCTCGGCCTTGTAGCCGACGGTCGAGAACTGGTTCAGCGGGCCGCCGATCTCGTCCTTGCCCTTGACGATCATCTCAAGGTTGCCGCCCTCCGGGTCGATCATCTTGTATGCGTCCTTGCCGAGGAACAGCGTCGCGTACACGCTGTAGTAGACCGCCGGGTTTCCGTCAGACGCTGCAGTCTTGACCGGGCAGGTCGAGTTGTTGAAGATCTTCGCCTCCGTCGTCTCGACAAACCGGACGCCGTGCAGCTCGCCGATCTCACCCGAGAACAGCGGCGTGACGTCTGCATACTTGTGCGCCTCGACCCATGCGTCCGAGGACCGCAGGTCGTATGCGACCGACGGATGGATGATCGCGACATACTTGCCGTCGATCTTCGGAGCCTTCATCTTCTTCAGCGTCGTCACGGCCTTGTTGACCTCGTCCGGCGTCAGCTTCGCCGTCAGGTCGAGGCCTGCGCGGCTGGTGACTGCCGTATGCGCGCCGCCCGCTGCGACCTTGTCGCAGTACTGCACGTTCGAGCCTGCCACGACCGCGTCGCGCACGCGCTTGTCGATGGATGTACCCGCGGAAGCGCCGAGCTCTTCGGTCGCACCCAGGATGACGTTGTCCAGCGCATGCAGCTCCAGCTGGTCGGAGACCGTCACGTACAGGCCGATCTGCTTGATCGCGCCGGTCGTGCTGGTCTGGCCCATCTTCTGGCCGGTCGGGATGACGCCTTCGGTCAGCTCCTCCGCGTCCTTCAGCGTGTTCCACTTGCGCCACTCGACGGTCTTGCCGTGGTTGCGCGGCAGCGCCTGACGGCCTGCCAGCTGCGCATGCACGAGGTTCGGCCGTGCGTTCTCGAGCAGCTGCGTGTCGTAGAACGTCTTCATGGTCGGCGCGAGCGTGTCGTTGCCGCTGAATGCGGTCGTCTGACCGGTGCCTGCGTTTACGTAGTTGCCGGTCGCGTTGACGAGCGTACCGGCGTCAGCAAAAAACTGAAATCCGACTTTGGATTTAAACATAGCTTCTTATCTCCTTTCTCAGGGGATCACTCGTTCCCCTCTTGCCGCGCGGCGGCGCATGTCCTCCACCTCCGCGCGCGTCCATTTCGTCTTCATCGGGACGGTCGTGCCGCCTCCCGCGCCGGAGCCGATCTCCTGCGGTCTGGCTCCCTGCGCCTGAATGGTACGCACCAGATTGTCCCGCGTCTGGCTCGCGACCGCCTGCGTTCTCGCCGCTTCGATCTCCGCCTGATGCAAAACCTCAAAGGCCGTCTTTACCGGGACGCCCGCTCCAAGCAGTCTTGCAAAATCCGGATTCTGCATTTCCGTCTCGAAGTCCGCGCCGTACCGCGCCGCTACATCCCGCTCGAAGTCTGCCTGGATCCCCGCGAATGCCTCTCGCATCTGGTATTCCTGCAGCTGGCGCTTCATGGCCGTGTTCTCGGCCCGGCCCGCGTACTCCTTTTTGAGTGCGTCCGTCGTCGTGCCCTTCTCCATGGCCTCCGCGCTGTAAAGCCGCTCGTCAGCGGAGAAGCGCTGCGCCAGTGCTGCAAAATCTGTCTTTCGCGGATCCGACGTGTCGATCCCATAGAGCGCGCCCAGCTGATCAATGATCGGAGCCATGGCCTCCGCCTGCCCCTTGTACTGGTTCAGCCCGCGCACCCGCTGCTTGACAACCCTCTGCACAGCAGAGTCAAAGTCCTTCTTGAATCTTCCCTGAATCAGGCTGTCAAATGTTTCTTCCTGCTGCGTACCCTGTCCCTGAGCGTCCGGGACGTTGACCGGCTGCTGCTGCACCTGCGCCTGTGCGGCTGCCTCCTGCCCGCTCTGCTGACCGGCGGCGTCAGCTGCGTTCGTCTGAACGCTTACGCCCGTGAATTCGCCTTCCATGCTATAAATTCCTTTCTGGCGTTTATTCTAAAATCATCGTAGCACAAACTTTTCCCAACTTCACCCCACGCCGCGGCAGAAATAATCCCGCCAGAACGGGCCGCCGCAATCGGCGGTTCTTACCCCGGCTGTGTGCTTTCTTCCGACTTTTTGCGCGCATTCTCCACGATCTTCGGCTCCTGCGCCTCGCCCGTGCTGATCTCCGGCTTCTGCGCCGCTGCTGTGCTCGCCTGCGGGACGGCCTGTCCGCCCTCCTGCAGGATCTGCTGTGCCAGCCCCTCACCCATGGCCGGATCGTACCGGTCTGCCAACGCCAGCGCCAGCTGCTGCCACTCGACCAGCCGCTGCTGCAGGTCCGCGTTCTCCTGGACCTTCTGGATGATTGAGTCCTTCCCGTCAAAGTCCATCATGTCCAGCGTTGCAAGTGTCTGGTCCACCATCTGCGGGTTGAAGAACCCCAGCTGGAAGAACTGCAGCGCCAACTCGTTCTGCGCCATGGACGTGTACTCGCTTGCCTTCTGCGCCGATACCTCAATGTCGAAGACCGGTTTCCGCAGCCCATCCGGCTGCCCGTTCGCGCCGTAGAGCGTCTGCGGCTGCAATCCCTGATTGCTGTACTGTACGAACTGCTCTGCCCCTCGCTTCCCGATGATCCGGAACTGCCGCGGCAGATCATAGAACTGCCGGATGCGCTCAATGACCATCCGGATCATCCGCGCGTAGGCCCGGTAAGCCGACTTTGTGGAGTCCTTGCTGCTCCTGCCGGATGCCTCCTGCAAGGCCGCAATGGCCGAGGCTGCCGTCACGCCCGAGTTTGTCGCGCCGTTGTTGACGTCCGTGTTTCCCGTTGTCCACTTTAGCTCCTCGATCTTGTTCTGCAGAATGGCGATATAATTGCTGTTGAGCATGTTGACCTGGATCGGCTGCAGACTGTCCTGCCCCAGATTCCCATCCACATGCACGAACGGCTTCGTCCAGTCCGCGAATTCCTGCTCGTTGACCGACCCGTCCGACCGCTTGAACCACCGAGGCGTCGTCGTCATGATCGCGTTCTTTACGATCGCCTGATTCATCCGGTCGATCTGCTCCTGCGTCGACTTGCCGATGTCGATATACCCATACCCGGCAATGCTGCCCTCCACCGGGAACAGCGCGTCGACCACAAACGGATATTCCCCGTCGTCATACAGGCCCGTCTCCGCCATGGGCCGCCCGACCGGCTGCTGCACAATGCTCCCGTCCGGCAGCGTCAGCGTGTCATATTTCTGTTCCGTATCGTTCTCCGTCGCCTGCAGGATGGTGTCGCCCACCAGCTTCGCGAAGTGCAGCACCTGCCGTCCGTTCTGATATTTCTTGTAATACCAGTCTACCACCATCGACTTGTTGTCAAAATTGATGACGTCGTCCGTGTTGTACTTCTGCTGGACCTGCGGATTGGAGTTGAGCTTTCCCCGCAGCTCCGGGTACTTCTCGACCAGCAGATCGTTGTCCACCATCTCCGTCAGGAAGATGTTCTTCGACTTCTGCAGATCCCGCACGCCCGGCTCCCAGAAGAAAGACAGAATATCTACCGGCTGCACCGAGATATCCCCGAGGCCGTTCAGCTTCGAAGAATCCCACTTCACGTGCCAGATGAGCGTGCCCTGCTTGAGCTTCGTCCACTGGCTGTCCGAATAGACCTCTTCGAAGTCGTTCTGTTCCAGAATGACCGGCAGCACCGAGGAAAGCTTCGCCGCCTCCTCCCGGTCGTCCGGTTCCCGCGGGCGGATGGCCGGGGCCGGATAGGCCGCGATCGCGTCCGCGTGCTTGCCCATGATGACGTTGAAGAGCCACGCCGACGTCCACTTGTCATCCTCCGGGTTCCCTTTTTGGATCCGCTGCCAGCTTCGCATGCGCCACCAGTCCTCCGAAGCAATGACCCGCGCCTCCAGCGCACTTTTGCCCTGCCGGTATTTCTGCAGCGTGTCCATGGCCTTTCTGGCCTGCTCTTCGCCGATGGCCTTTCGCGCCGTCAGCCCGCTCGCCGTGTCATTCTGCATGGTCGTCTGCATCTGCTCTGTCTTCATTGTCCGCTTCCTCCTTCCGCAGGTCTTCCGCCGTGAGTCTTGCCACTTCGTTCTGGATCCCGTCCAGCACAAAGCCCACGATGACCGGCGGCAGCCCCGCCTCGTTGATGGCCTCGATCAGCCGCCCCCGCAGCTGCACCACTGCTTTTGTGATATTCATAGCTCCTCCTATCCGTTATAGCTGCTGATTGCCCGGTTGAGCGCTTCCTTGAGCGCAGAATAGCTGTTTGCAAAGTACGTCGCTTCCAGCTTCGTCCCTGCCGATACCGTGCTGACGCTTCCCGCGCCTGCCAGATTCCCGATGGCGTTTGCCGCCTCGTTGTAGATGGCCGCCGTGATCGTCTGCCCGGCGTAGGCCGTCGTGAAGGAAATGCTCCCGTAGCCTCTGGCGGCCCGGACCTCGTTGATCTTCTCCGTCATCCGGTTCCAGCTCGCCGCCGTCAGGTATGTCACGGCCTTCCCCGCCGCGATATACGACGCATCGTCGCTCGTCCACGCGAAGGCCGCGATCTGTGCCTTCGTCTTGCCGGATACGGTGTTGGACGTCTTCGAGTCCGTCCCTGCCTTGTTGACGATCCAGAAATAATACGTCGTGCCCGGGTCCAGCCCCGAGACCGTCACCGGCGAGCTGCCGATCGACTGCGAGCCGATGGCCGTATAGCTCGTCTTTCCCCAGTATAGCGTCCAGCTTCCGTACCCGCCGCCGTTTTTGTCCCACGTGACCGTCGCCGTGTTCTTCGTCAGTGTGACCCCGCTGATGTATGGTGCGACTGCCGTGATCTTCGTCTTGTAGTACACGCGCACGGCCTGCCCGCTCGTAATGGGGATCGTCTCCGTCGCCGCGTGATTTGTCGCATACCCTTCCGACGCGAGCCTGAAATACTGGAATTCATACTCCTGCGAATACGTCTGGTACTGCGTGCCGGACATAGACAGGAAAAACGTATTGCCGATCGTGCCGGAGACGGACCCGTCTGCCAGCGTGTGCTGCCCGTCCAGGTAGTTGTAGATCGGAATCGTTGTGGTTTTGCTCTGGTAGTAGACCTTGACGATCTGCCCCTCCTGGATGGGGATCGGGTAGCTCGCTCCATGCTCCGTGTTGTAGTTCTGCGACGAGAGCCGGAAGTACAGGAAATGATACTGCTGCGAGTACGTCTGATACTGCGTGCCCGCGGCCGAAATGTAAAACGTATCTCCGATATCGCCTTTGAAGGACCCGCTCGCCAGCTGCGTCAGGTTATCCAGGAAGTTTAGAATGCTGACCGTCGCCTGAGAGGTCGACTGTGCCAGCGTCCGCACGCTGATGGAGTTTGTCTCGGCGACAAGCGCCCCCGTGCTGCTGTTGTAGATCCGCACGCGGCAGATATACAGCGTGTCCGGTGTCAGACCAGTAATGACCCGGTGGGCCGTTGTCGTGCCCGCAGTCGAGTCCGTCACCGTCGCCATGACCTGTCCCGCAAGGATATATTCATATTTCCGTTTGTACTTCGTCGTTGACGACATACCGGATACCGTCAGCGTGATACTTGTCGGCGTACCCGATGCGCCGGATAGCGTTGCCACTCAGACCACCTGCCTATCCGAAGACCGGCGTAATGCCGCTTACGCCGCCGGAAGCGGTAAACCGGATACTCCCGTCCGATTTTATCTGCATACTGGCTGTCCCAGCCGCGTTCTGCAGATACACATCGCCGCTTGTCGAGCGCACGCGCACCGCCGGGCCGGACAGGTCGACCGCATAGGCCGCCGAGCTGGAGGACGTAAACTGCAGACTGCCCTCCGCGCCGCCGATCGTGCCGTTCGAGAAGTTTGTGCCCGCGATCTCAAGACCGTTGCTGATGATGTTGATCTCATCCATGATCTGCTTGAGCTTCTTCTGGATGCTCGTACCGTCGAGCTTCAGATCCGTCGCGTTGATCGTTCCGCCGATCTCAGCCCCCGTGCACGTCAGCTTGCCGTTCGCGTCGACCTTGAATTTGTCCTTGATGGAAAGCCCGCTCGTGCCGAAGTACATGCTCGCGCTGCCCCCAAATTCATTGGCCGTGCGGTAAATGCTGCTTTCCGAGATCGTCCACGGCCCGAAGGTCGAGTCGGCTGCCGCCGTGATCTTCCCCGACAGCACCGCCCCCGCCGCCTCCAGCGTCCCGGATGGGAAATGCAGCTTCTTGTCGCTTAAATACGCGACCTCCTGCCCGTCCTGCCAGAAGCTCACCCGGTCCGGCGTCACCGTCACCAGCTCGTTCTTCGTCTGGTCGATGACCCGTTCGCCGCCGTCCGTCACCGTCGTCTCGATGTTCCCCACGCCCACGCCGTACACCGGCACAGCGCCCTTGTAGTAGAGCAGCCCCGTCTTGATGTACTGCTGCGAGTTCACCGAGAACTGATTGTTGACGCCCGCCGTGTAGTCATACAGCTGCTTGATGCCGACGGAGTTTCCCTCGATCGTCAGCTGTGTCTTCTCGAGATACTTTCCGAAGTCCGAGATGGCCACATAGCTGCCGGACAGCTTCGTCGACCACGTCTCCGAGTTCGCCGCGGCGAAGTCCGCCGTCTTGATGATGAGCGCTTTCAGCGCTCCGTAGCCGGCGAG
>ENA-OPEK01000105-OPEK01000105.1-human-gut-metagenome-genome-assembly--contig:-NODE-105-length-30030-cov-1.722902_pt1 | contig 30030 bp, 14 predicted proteins | sample MGYA00241636_ERZ501535 | MGnify/ENA primary metagenome ERZ501535 (study PRJEB25962, sample SAMEA2042425) | human gut metagenome | biome: human gut; feature: human-associated habitat; material: faeces...
AAATAGAAGTCCGTATTTGCCTGCAACGCCGCCAGTTCTTCCGTATCAAAACGAAAACCGACATTCAGCTTGTTCTCCCGTACAGCAGGGGCGGCTATTTGGGAATCAACGGGAATCTCCCTATCAACAGCCGCGCCGGGCAAGCGGAAAGGTCCCGGGCGGCGAGGCTGATAATCTTCTGCAAGTCCCAGCTTCCGTTTCAGGGCAAGCAGTCCGTCCCAACTGTCCATGGCAGCACGCTCTCCCCGCACCATCAAAGTGTCGATGGCCTCTTTGGTGAAACTTGCAGCCGAATAGCCGGTGACATCCACCTTTATCAACACGTCGGTATTACGAAGATTCTCTTGATATTTTTTCTCTCCCTGCAGATTAATGATTTGCCCGAAGATGTCTTTCACCGATTTCAGCTCGGAAGCCTTAAGCAGCGGACTCTGCACATCCACCCCGATAATGTAGTCGGCCCCCATGGCAAGCGCCACATCTACCGGATAGTTATTCACCATTCCACCGTCCACCAACACCATTCCATCCAGGTCTACCGGAGCAAACACACCGGGAATGGACATGCTGGAACGCATGGCAGTGGCCAGTATTCCCTCATGGAACACTACTTCGCTGCCATTCACCAGATTTTCCGACACGCAGGCAAACGGAATAGGAAGACGGCTAAAATCCACAGAATCCTGGTAACCTTCTGTCAATGTGGAGAACAAACGTGCCAGATTCTTCCCTTTTATGATACCCGCATCCGAAACAGCGGCAGATTTCAAAGAAAACGGAATGGAGAGTACATAGCGCTCCGACTTCAACCGGTCATCCAGCAACACATCCTTAGGATTGGGGGCATCCGAGAGCAAGAATTTCCAGTTCTGGGCATTCACCATACTGTCCAATTGCTGTGGGGTATATCCGATAGAATACAAACCGCCCACAATGGCCCCCATACTAGTGCCCACCACATAATCTATAGGGATACCCGCTTCTTCAATTACTTTCAGAGCACCGATATGCGCCGTCCCTTTGGCGCCACCCCCACTGAGTACGACAGCCACTTTCGGACGCCCGGACGCCCAAAGGACCATCGGCAAAAACAACAAACAAGCCCATAGTCTATACTTCATCTCCATCATTTACTTAATACGTATTGGTAATTTATTCCACTCTGAATCAAACAACCCGCTCCGACAAATAGTTCACTATCAGTCGAAGCGGGTCGCAAAAAACGTTCAAGCAATTTATGGAGGATTATCTATAACCCATTTCCAATCAATAAGGTATCATATCCTTCAAGATACCTTCCTTATACCAAGGATCATCAATTTCTTTCAACACTTTGCCCATCTCTGCGCAAAGGTCTTTTACGACTTCTTGGTTTTCTTCCAAAGAAAGGTTATTCATCTGATACGGGTCCTTTTCATCGTCAAACAACAAACTTTTGACCAGCTTATGGTTTTCGCGGTCAATGTAGAGCGCCAGCGTGTAGCGCGCCGATTTAAAGCCGCGCGACGAAGGGAAGTAGGAACGGACCATGCCTTCCGCATCCTTCTCACCGTCCAGGTTCTGGATGTAGAGAGCGCCGGTGGGACGTACAATATCCGCCTTTTCATCGAAGAAAAGCGGTGCATAGTTGCGCCCCTGCACCTCGGCCGGAATGGAGTCGGCAAGACCGGCAAGCCCCAACAAGGTAGGCATGATGTCCGGCGAGGAAAGCATCAAGTCGTCCACGCGAGGCTTAATCTTATCGGGAAAACGCACCAGGAAAGGAACGTTCATGGACTCGGAGTACGGGGAATTCTTCGGGTCTTCCGTATGCTGGCTACACATGGTCTCTCCATGGTCGGAGGCAAACACGACAATGGTATTTTTGTCCAGTCCGAGTTCCTTCAAGGCATCGAGTATCTGACCGAAAGCACGGTCGACACCCGTCACAGAAGCAAAGTAGTAGCGTGCACTCTCTGCCTTGAGCATCTTGGAGTCGGCATTCGGACGGACGAGCAAGCTGTCCAGAGGCTGGTTTTTATAGAGATTGAAATCTTCCTCCATACAGTCGTCCAAAGAACGGTACGGACTATGGGGAGGATTCATGCCTACCATAATGAAGAAAGGTTTCTTCGGGTCGCGTACATTCCCCTCGTTCTTCAGATAAGACACCACCTTGCCCGATTCGTGTAACGGTGACCACTCGCGCGGGTCGTGGCGACGGCCTTCCGTATCCCAGTAATGCGGATTCTTGTGTTCGTCAAAGGTACCGTAAGAATACCAGTAATTGAACCCATGACGACGTTCTTTCGGCGTATAGGCATCCCATGCAGGTACACGGTCTTCCACATACTGTCCGGGACGTTCGGGGTCGTTGGGGGTAGGAAAGTCGGCATGCAGTTTGCCAAAGTAGGCACAGTCATATCCGGCATTGCAGAAAACATCACTCACACACACAGCATCCTCACGCAGGGAGCTGATGGGACGGCTCGAATTGCAATTCAATGGAATACCACTCTTATTAGGATACATTCCCGTCAACAGAGAACCACGGTGGGGACTGCTCAACGGGCAGTTGCTCATGGCAGATGTCAATACCACCGACTCCCGGGCAAAATCATTCAAGCGTGGGGTATGCACCGGGTCATTCCGAAAGTTCACTTTCTCGCGAAAACCTTCCTGGCCCCAGAACTCCATCGCCTGATTACGGTATTGGTCGGGAAAAACGTAAATGACATTCGGCTGGACGGATTGTTCCGCCTGCGGGGCTTTACAGCCCTGCAAGGCGAACAAACCTAAACCACCTAACAAAATATTTAATTGAGTTTTCATTTTTCCAAGTCTCTTTTACGCATCAATCCTTCCAGGAAGTAATAGTCGGCATAGTTCAACGGTACATCAATCTCCGCACCGTGAGGAATACTGCCCACAGAGTGCATCAGGATGAAGTTGCCGTTGGTACCCACCTTGGCACGGTAGGAAGGAGAAGCGAGGCTTTCCATAATCCGGTCGGCGGTTTCCTTGTATCCCTTATCCGGCAGATAAGTACTCAGCTCGTAAAGGGCGGACGCCGTGCAGGCAGCTGCCGAAGCATCGCGAGGTTCATTCGGGATATTGGGAGCATCGAAATCCCAGTAGGGAACCAAGTCTTCCGGAAGATTCTTGTTGTTGAAGATAAAGTTGTAGACCTTTTCAGCCTGCTCCAGGTATTTGGCATCGTGTGTATAGCGATAGCACATGGTATAGCCGTACAAGGCCCACGCTTGTCCACGTGCCCAAGCAGACTCGTCGGCATAGCCTTGTGCAGTCTGTCTCTTACGGACTTCACCGGTTTCGGGGTCATAATCCACCACATGATAGCAGCTGTTGTCCTCACGGAAATGGTTAGCCATAGTCGTATCGGCATGCTTCCGGGCTATGTTATAGAAAGTGGAGTCGCCGGACAGCCTGGAAGCTTCGAACAGCAGTTCGAGGTTCATCATATTATCAATGATAACGGGACATTTCCAGCCACGTTCAGCCTGCCACCCCTTGTCTGCATCCCATGACTGAAGTACGCCTGCTGCAGGGCGGAAACGGGTAGACAATGATTTGGCTGTCTGTATGATGACCGGCTTGTACTCCTCCTTACCCGCAAAACGGTATCCGTTCAGGTAGCTGCTGCCAATCATAAAGCCCACATCATGGTGCCAGGTAAGGTATTGTACCGAATCCAAATCCTCGGTATACTTCTCTGCCAGCGGCAGCCACTTCTGGTCACCGGTCAACTCGTACATATGCCAGATATTACCGGGGAAGAAGCCGGAACACCAATCGTCGATAGGTACATAGACAATGTTCCCATCCTTATCAATGGTACGGGGATTAAGGATTTTACCGGATTTTTCGATAATGTCTGTCTGAATTGTCTCCTGAGCCACAGCATTATCAATGTTTTCTTGGATAAAGTTGCTTTCAGCCTGCTTTTGCCCTGCGCAACCTGCCAATACAAGGAGGGAGATTCCCAATGTAGTGAGGACTGTTTTCATAATAAGGGATTTATTTATTAAGAGTTTATGATTTTTCCTGCTGCAAAAGTAGAGCAAGTGTACAGATTTGACCCGCCTAAATAATTCAATTAATGGCTAAAATCGTTACTTTTGCGTCCGGAAGCACATATTTTCCACCCATTAATCATTAATCACTAAACATTAATCATTACTCCCCATGACCGCACAAGAGTTTTTTAAGAACGACCGCTTCGCCACGAATGCAGGTGTAGAACTGATAGAAATAAAGGAAGGATACAGCAAGGCACGCCTGGTTATCACGGCAGAGCATCTCAATGCAGGAGGCCGTACGCAAGGAGGGACCATCTTCACCCTTGCCGACCTGGCACTGGCAGCAGCAGCCAACTCCCACGGAACATTGGCCTTCTCTCTTTCGTCCAATATCACCTTCCTGCGCAGCAGCGGACCGGGCGATGTACTGTATGCCGAAGCACGCGAACGCTACATCGGCCGCACCACCGGATATTACCAGATCGACGTCACCAACCAGGAGGGAAAACTGATTGCCACTTTCGAATCCAGTGTATTTAGAAAAGGGGATAACATCACTTTTTCCTTACCACAGACGTCATCGGATAGCGGTTGCCCCGGACACTCTTGAAGAATGCCTTGGCCGAACCGAAATTCAAATACATGTCCAAGCGAATGGGAAGGTGGTTCTTATCATCGGATACGAAGAAGGTGATGACCTCCTTCTCCTTACCTTTCTTGTACTCTACGAAAGAGAATACCAAGCAGCGGTAAACGGTGTCGTTATTCGCCTTGACCTCCTCCTTGCCGCGGTAAATCAACGTCTGCTCTTCCACCCTGCGTCCTGTGGCCATGGGAAAGAGTATCTTCTGCCCTACCTTGTAGTCTTTAGGGTCATAAGAGCGCGCCTGCGCCAAAATGCTCAACATATCGAAGATACAGCGACTATCACTGTATTCCATCTCCTGAGCCTCACGCACGGGATTGTGCCAGGTGCGTCTCTGCTTTACATTCGCCAGTCCGTCCGAGTAGGAGAACCAAGCCTCGTCCACCGTATGGCGGCTTCCCTCCTCTGCCGCTTTACGGAAGTAGAGCGGCTCCAACCTATCGCTGACATAACAAGTCAACGTATCACGCATCTTGAAGAAAAAATCGGTCTTTTTACTGCCTACACAAAGCAAGTTAAAGCGAAATGCAGGCTCGGAATGGTAAGTCGTGGCATTGGTAGTGAGGCTTGCCAGACCCACCTTCTTCCAAATGAACTTCCAATTGAAATATAAATCGTACATGACATGCTCGCCCGACTGGAAAGCTTCATTCTTTGCAGTACATTGGGCCTGAACAGACTGGGAGGTTCCCAAACAGACCGCTCCCACCATTAATAGAATGAACAATTGCTTCCGCCTAATAGCTATGGCCTCTACCACTGTTGCGGCTGCTATTGCCACTGCGGTTATTTTTGTTCCTGTTTTGCTTTTTCTTGTCTTCATCTGGTTTTTGTTTTTTTAGTTCGTCCGGCTTCTGCCTATCCAGGGACTTGGCCTTAATATCCCATTCCTGGGTCAAATCAAAGTTCGCTTTAAGCTCCAGAACCATCGGATAATAGTAAACCATTTCAGGCTGGCGCTTCTCGGCATAGTTTCCCGTATCCCAGACGCCATTCCCATTCGTATCATTTATCAGCCGCGCTCCATATTTGCCCGGATTGAGGAAATAGAAATCGGCTTTCCCATCCACCACCGGCACCGTGCGCAGCACTTTGTCCTGACCGTCCAGTAGTTCCACAAAAGCCAGAGAGTCCGCTCCATGCACATTAAAGAATATCTGCCCGTACTCTTCCAGCTTCTTGGCCTTGAAGTCCTTCTTTATCTTGTCGGAGAACAACCCGTACAACCCGCGTATGGCAGCAGAATCCACTTCAAATGTATAGCTTTCGCCGGGTGCCCATTCGGCAAACAGATTATAACGCTTCAAGTCCAAAGAGTCGCGCATAAAGTCGAACGGGATATCCTGCCACAACGAGTCCACTTTCAGTTTCAGATGGAAAGCGGTGGTATCTATGCTTGCCACCGGCTCCGTAAACGACAGAGTAAGATAATCATATACATCGATTGCAGAAGGGGCATACACATCTACAGCCAGGAATTCCGTCGGCTCGGGCTCTTCCACCTCACCTTCCTTCAACTTCTTCTTTTTCTTCTCACGCTCTTTCTGTTCCTTTTCCTTCGCTTCCTGCTTCTGCTGCTTGTCGTATGTCAACTTCGCCAGCACATTCAAAGTATCGGTACGGGGTACCAATCGTTTCAGGCTATCCGTATACAAATAGGTGATACTCATTTTCAGGGAATCCTGCTTATAGAGCAGAGAATCCTTTATCCAATAATGAATCGTATCGTTCCGGCCGGTAGGCTGTTCTATAACAAACGCATCTTCCTCATTAAAGTTCAATCCTTTCAATAAAGGCAACGTGTCTGCCGGAGCAGTGAAATAGAGCGAAAACTTCTCCGGAGTCAACCGTTCGGCCTTCAAAAAACGTTGCGAGAAGGAAAGCTCCTTGAAAGCACGCAGCAGAACATCATCCGGAAGGTAGTGGGTATATTGACGTTCTACAATCGTATCTACTGTCAGCGAGTCTATCCAGGTCGTATCCTGGCGCATGCGCTCTTCCATGGAAGGAATGATGATAGAGTCATTAAAAGCTATCACTTCCGTCGGCTGGGAATAGGCAAAATTCTGGTCGGCATCCTGCAAGGCATAAATGCGATACTTGCCGGGAGCCACTCCACGGATAGAGAAGCGTCCGCGACTGTCCGTACGCCCCACCCGCTCAAAAGGAAGTTTGGTAAAAGCGGAGTCGGCCAGATTGGCATGCAGACCGACCAGCATTCCTTTCACCGGTTCAAGATTGGCCGCATTCAGTACTGTACCGGCCACAGCCATAGAGTCGAGACGGTCGCCCGTAGAGAAAGAATAGAAGAAATTCTCCAAGGGATTCCCCTCATTATTATCCTGGATGGCATCACCAAAATCGAATGTATAAGTGGTATTGGGTTTCAATGTATCCTGCAGGGTGATGACCACCTTCTTCCCATTAGACTTAATTTCGGGCTGCTGCACCTGCGGAGGGGATATTACAATCTTCTCATTCGGCTTGTCAAGCTTGATAAATTCGTCGAACTCAATGGAAAGTTTATTTTTATTGTGATGGAGTGCGCCGGGCGTGGGAGTACCGGAAATAAAACGCGGAGGAGTCTCATCATAAGGTCCTCCTTCAATGCGGCCTACACTGGCACAAGAATACAGTGCGGCAGCTATGGCAACACCCCCCAACAACCTGCGGAAAAGCGGCTTCATTTTAGTATGGCGTTTACGTTCTAACATGCTGCAAAAATAAAGGTTATCTGCCAATTAGCGGTATGCTTTACAGTATTTTAATCAAAAAATGTCCTTTCGTTCTCATCTATGTATGAAACATAGTTAAAAAAGGAAGTGTTTCACACCTTATATACTAAGAAAAGAATATTTTTGCAGACGAAAACTGAATAGGAGTATTCAGTTTTCTTTTTCCTGCCTTATTTCTAAATCATGAATTACACACAAAAACGCCTTTCAAGAATCGAAAAAAAGAAGAATATAAAATTATACAGAGAACAAAAAAGAGTATGAAGAGTAGATTAGTATTATTGGCATGTTGCCTGGCACTGCTCAGCAGTTGCGGACAAGGCGACAAAGGAACGGGTAAAGCTCCCGAATTTGCAGTGATTGAGGCAAAGACCACCACTGCCAACTTGACAAACAGCTACCCTGCTACTATCAAGGGGAAACAAGATGTAGAAATCCGCCCGATGGTGAGTGGGTTCATCACAAAATTGCACGTGGATGAAGGCGCAACAGTGCGCAAAGGACAAGTGTTGTTCAGCATCGACCCCGTACAGTATCAGGCAGCCGTAAATTCGGCCAAAGCTGCTGTTGAAACAGCCAAAGCTGCCGTAAACACACAAGAACTGACTGTAAACAACAAACGTGAACTGAACAAGAAAAACATCATCAGTGACTACGATTTGCAAATGGCCGAAAACCAGCTGGCACAGACAAAGGCACAACTAGCACAAGCCAATGCCCAATTGGTCAATGCCAAGAACAATTTGTCATACACCAGTGTAACCAGCCCCAGTGACGGTGTAGTAGGTAGCATTCCCTACCGCGTAGGTAGCTTGGTTAGTCCTTCCGTAGCCAGCCCGCTGACTACCGTTGCCGACATCTCCGAAATGTACGCCTACTTCTCCATGACCGAACGCCAACTCTTGTCACAGATTCGTGAAGGCGGTAGCACCAAGGAAATTCTGGAAAAGATGCCGAATGTACAGTTGCAGCTCATCGACGGAACCATGTATGCCGACAGTGGCCGCGTGGAGACAATCAGCGGAGTCATTGACCAGACTACCGGTTCGGTAACCATGCGTGCCCTCTTCCCCAACAAGCACAACGTGCTGCGTAGTGGAAGCACCGGCAATGTGGTATTCCCCAACCCGCTGCATGATGTCATCATGATTCCACAGTCTGCCACTACCGAAATCCAGGACAAGCAGTTCGTATTCGTACTGCAACCGGACAACACGCTGAAAAATACCGAAGTTAAAGTGTTCAGCTTAGACGACGGCAAGTATTATTACGTGACGGAAGGTTTGAAAGCAGGCGAAAAAATCGTTATCGAAGGGGTACAGAACCTGAAGGACGGACAGTCCATCACGCCCATCACGCCTGCTGAAAAGGAAGCCGAATACCAGAAGGCCCTAAAAGACCAGAAAGAAGGCAATATTCAGACTGCGTTTCAATGAAAGAATGAAAAATAAAAAAATTCTTCAATTTTTAATTCCTTAATTGTTCATGAAATGAAATTAGATAGATTTATTAACCGTCCGGTACTATCAACGGTAATTTCCATCCTGATAGTAATCTTAGGAGTTATTGGTCTGGCTACCTTGCCTATCACCCAATACCCGGACATTGCACCTCCCACCGTATCGGTAAGTGCGACTTACCAAGGTGCCAATGCCCAAACGGTGCTTAACTCCGTTATCGCTCCGCTGGAGGACCAGATTAACGGTGTGGAAAATATGATGTATATGAGTTCGAGCGCCACCAACAGCGGTTCGGGCGACATCTCCATCTACTTCAAGCAAGGTACCGACCCCGATATGGCAGCGGTGAACGTACAGAACCGCGTTTCCATGGCGCAAGGCTTGCTGCCTGCCGAAGTTACCAAAATCGGTGTAACCACCCGTAAACGCCAGACTTCCATGTTGATGGTATTCTCCATCTATGATGAAAAAGACCAGTACAACATCGAGTTCCTGGAAAACTACGCCAACATCAACCTTATCCCTGAGGTGAAACGTGTCAACGGTGTGGGCGATGCCATGGTATTGGGACAAGACTACTCCATGCGTATCTGGCTGAAACCTGATGTAATGGCCCAATACAAACTTATCCCCAACGATGTGGTTGCTGCCTTGAGCGAACAGAACATCGAAGCGGCTCCCGGCCAGTTGGGTGAGCGCGGTAACCAAACTTACCAGTATACCCTGCGCTACAAAGGACGTCTGCAACAGACTACGGAGTTTGAGAACATTGTCATCAAGGCCTTGGAGAACGGTGAAATACTCCGTCTGAAGGATGTAGCAAATGTGGAACTGGGCCGTCTGTCATACGGATTCAACAATATGGTAAACGGACATAAAGCCGTGAGTTGTATCATTTTCCAGATGGCAGGCAGTAATGCCACGCAGACCATCTCGGATATCGAGGCCCTACTGGACGACTATTCCAGCAAACTGCCCGCCGGCTTGAAGATAAACATTGCACAGAGTGCCAACGACTTCCTCTTCGCTTCCATACATGAGGTAATCAAGACATTGATCGAGGCCTTTATCCTGGTGTTCATCGTAGTGTATATCTTCCTGCAGGATATGCGCTCCACGTTGATTCCCGCCATCGCCATTCCCGTGGCGTTGATTGCCACCTTCTTTGTATTGAAACTGATTGGCTTCAGTATCAACTTGCTGACCCTTTCGGCCATGGTGCTTGCCATTGCGATTGTGGTCGATGATGCCATCGTCGTCGTCGAGGGCGTCCATGCCAAGCTGGACCAGGGCTACAAATCGGCCCGTACAGCTTCCGTCGACGCCATGAGTGAACTGGGTGGTGCCATCGTCTCCATTACGTTGGTGATGATGTCCGTATTCGTTCCCGTGAGCTTCATGGGAGGTACGGCAGGTACTTTCTACCGTCAGTTCGGTTTGACCATGGCGATTGCCATCGGTTTCTCGGCTCTGAACGCCCTGACCTTGAGTCCTGCGCTGTGTGCCATCTTCTTGAAACCTCATAATGGAGGACACGAAAGTCTGAAAGAGCGTGTAGGCGTTGCCGCCAAGGAAGCGCGCAAGATTATGATTGCACGTTATGCCGACTCTATAGGCCGGTTGATGCGTCCCGGCATTACACTGCTCTTCGTGACGGTAGCTATCCTGGGCATGATTTTCGGTCTGTTCAGCTTCAGCGAACACCCCATTCTGTGTAGCTTGATGATTATCATCAGTGTGCTGGCGTTGGCAGGTATGACTACCGACAAGTTCAAACAATCCTTCAATGACTCATACAACGGTATCCTGGGCAAGTATAAGAAACAAGTGCTGTTCTTCATCCAGAAACGCTGGATATCGGCAGGACTGGTTATCGGCTCTATTGTACTGTTGGGCGTATTCATGCAGATAACCCCGACCGGTATGGTGCCCAACGAAGACACCGGTACCATCATGGGCGCTGTGACACTGCCTCCGGGCACTTCACAAGAACGCGCACAAGAGATTTTGAACCGTGTGGACAGCTTGGTTGCTGCAGACCCTGCCGTACAGTCACGTACCGTTATCTCAGGTTATAGCTTCTTGGGCGGTCAAGGCCCCTCCTACGGTTCACTCATCATCAAGCTGAAGAACTGGGAAGAACGTTCCACGATGCAGAACTCCACGATTGTGTACGCCACTTTGTACATGCGCGCCCAAAAGATTATCAAGGAAGCGCAGGTATTGTTCTTCGCGCCGCCTATGATTCCGGGTTACTCGGCTTCAAGCGACATCGAGTTGAACATGCAGGACAAGACGGGTGGTGATTTGAACCACTTCTTCGACGTGGTGAACAACTATAACGCAGCCCTGGAAGCACGCCCTGAAATCAACTCTGCCAAGACATCCTTCAACCCTCACTTCCCGCAATACCAGCTGGACATTGACGCTGCCGCTTGTAAGAAAGCAGGCATCAGCCCCAATGACATCTTGACTACCTTGCAGGGATATTACGGTGGTTTGTATGCTTCCAACTTCAACAGCTTCGGTAAGATGTACCGCGTAATGGTACAAGCCGAACCTGATGCTACCAAGAATATGGAAACACTGCAAAGCATCAAGGTGCGCAACGGCAACGAGATGGCACCTATCACGCAGTTCATCTCCATCAAGAAAGTATATGGTCCTGACGTCATCAGCCGTTTCAACCTCTACACCTCCATGAAGGTGATGGTGGCTCCCGCATCAGGCTACACTTCCGGTCAGGCTCTGCACGCCATTGCCGAAGTGGCGCAGGAAAACCTGCCTGCCGGTTTCGGTTATGAGTTGGGAGGTATGGCGCGTGAAGAGGCCGAAACGAGTGGCAGCACTACGGGACTCATCTTCATATTGTGCTTCGTATTCGTTTATCTGTTGCTGAGTGCCCAGTACGAAAGCTACATCCTGCCTTTATCCGTATTGCTGTCCGTGCCGTTCGGTCTGCTGGGTAGCTTCCTCTTTGTAGGCGGTATAGGCGCATTGGGCAGCATCCCGGCACTGAAAATGATTCTGGGTACGATGTCCAATGACATCTATATGCAGATTGCCCTCATCATGTTGATGGGTCTGTTGGCCAAGAATGCCATCTTGATTGTAGAGTTTGCCCTCGAACGCCGCAGAATGGGTATGAGTATCACCTGGGCAGCCGTATTGGGTGCCGCAGCCCGTCTGCGTCCTATCTTGATGACGTCGTTGGCAATGATTGTCGGTCTGCTCCCGCTGATGTTTGCTTCCGGTGCGGGTGCCAACGGTAACCGTACGCTGGGTACGTCTGCCATCGGCGGTATGTTAATCGGTATGATTCTGCAAATCTTCATAGTGCCCGCACTGTTCGTGGCATTCCAGTACCTGCAGGAGAAATTCAAGCCGATGGAATGGGAAGATGTGGACAACTCGGATGCAGAACCGGAGATTGAACAATATACAAAATAGTGATTAACGATTAGCGATTATGAAGAAAATAATATGCCTGATGTGCGCAACTGCTTTATTGAGCAGTTGCCACATCTACAAATCATACGACAGACCCGAAGATATTACGGCTGCCGGACTGTATCGCGACACGGCGTCCGTGAACGATACATTAGCCGCAGATACGGCCAACTTCGGTAATCTGCCTTGGAGAGAAGTGTTCACAGACCCGCAGCTGCAGACACTTATCGAGCAAGCACTCACCAACAACGGTGACCTGCGCAGTGCCGCCTTGAACGTGAAACAAGCACAAGCCGCACTGATGTCTGCCCGTCTTGCCTATGCTCCGACGCTTGCCTTGTCTCCGCAAGGAACCGTCAGCAGCTGGGACAAGGGAAAGGCTACACAAATCTACTCCCTGCCCGTCACCGCAAGCTGGCAAGTCGACCTCTTCGGTCAACTGCTGAACCCGAAGCGACAAGCAAAGGTTAGCTTGAAGCAGACGCAATTCTACGAACAAGCCGTTCAGACGCAAGTCATCGCCGGCGTAGCCAACATGTACTACACCCTGCTGATGCTGGACCGCCAACTGCAAATCACCGAAGGCACCGTCGAGATTCTGAAAAAGAACCTGGAGACCGTGCAAGCCATGAAAGATGCAGGCATCTACGGAACCACTTCTGCTGCCGTAGAGCAGAGCCGCACTGCCTACGCTCAAGTCATGGCATCACTGCCCGACATACGCCAGAGCATACGCGAAACCGAAAACGCCCTCTGCCTGATGTTGCACCAACCGGCACAGAGCATCGCACGCGGTGTGCTGGAAGAGCAACAGCTGCCTACGGAATTTTCAGTAGGTATCCCCTTGCAGTTGCTATCCAACCGTCCGGACGTGAAAGCTGCCGAGATGTCACTGGCTGCCAACTACTATAACACCAATAGCGCCCGTGCCGCTTTCTACCCGCAGATTACATTGAGCGGTTCGGGAGGCTGGACCAATAACTCCGGTGCAGGTATCGTCAACCCGGGCAAACTGCTGGCTTCCGTCATCGGTTCGCTGACGCAACCCTTGTTCTATCGCGGTGCCAACATTGCCCGTCTGAAACAAGCCAAGGCACAAGAGGAGCAGGCTAAGATTCAGTTCCAAACCGCCCTGCTGAATGCCGGAAATGAAGTGAGCAACGCCCTGCATCTGTATCAAATGGAGAAGGACAAAGCTGTTTCACGCACTATTCAAGTAAATTCTGCCCGCCAAGCTGCCTCAGATACAAAAGAATTGTTTAACTTAGGCACGTCGACCTATCTGGAAGTCTTGTCTGCCGAGCAGTCTTACCTCAGCGCACAGCTTGCAGAAGTATCCGACACCTTCAGCAGCATGCAGGCGGTTATCAGCCTGTATCAAGCGCTTGGAGGAGGAAGAGAATAAAATGAGCGATAAGTGATTAGTGATTAGCGATTAATGAAATAGTAAATCCTAATCACTAACCATTTATCACTAATCATTAATCATTAATCGCTAATTACTATGATAAGTCCGTTAGCTTATGTAGATTCTGCCGCAAAAATCGGCAAGAATGTAACCATCCAGCCCTTTGCATTTATCGAAGGGAACGTGGAAATCGGTGATGACTGTATTATTATGTCGGGTGCAAAAATTCTGCACGGTACCCGCATGGGAAAAGGGAACAAGGTGCATCACAATGCCGTTCTGGGTGCCGAACCGCAAGACTTCCACTATACGGGAGAGAGCAGTATGCTGATTATCGGTGATAATAACGACATCCGCGAGAACGTGGTTATCAGCCGTGCTACCCATGCAGGAAGCGCTACCCGCATCGGCAATGAAAACTACCTGATGGATGGTGTACACCTCTGCCACGACGTGCAGATAGGCAACCATTGTGTACTGGGTATCAAGACTACCGTAGCCGGAGAATGTCAGATAGACGATTGTACCATTCTGAGCAGCAATGTCATTCTGCACCAATACTGCCACATTGGAAGTTGGGTACTGATTCAAGCTGGCTGCCGCATATCAAAAGATGTGCCGCCCTATATCATCATGAACGGTAATCCGGCAGAATACCACGGTATCAACGCTGCTGTGCTTCAACACAAACACCAGGTGACCGAACGTGTATTGCGCCATATCGTAAATGCCTACCGTCTGGTATACCAGGGAAACTTCAGCGTGCAGGATGCCTTGCAGAAGATTGAAGACCAAGTACCGATGAGTGACGAGATACACAATATCATCAACTTCATCAAGAATTCCAAAGGAATCGTGAAGTAAACACCCTTCTTCGGGCACGAATCACGCAGACAATACGGATGGATAAATTCTTTTCCGTAAGTCTGCGTAGTTCGTGCCTTTTTCTATATTCCTCTACAATAGTTCCTGCATTGTCTTTTACTATTTTTTGATGTATATTCATTCCAGGCAGTATGCTAAGTAAAACAAACTGTTTCCTTTAACTAAACATTTTGTTTCCTTATAGAAAACACTTTGTTTCCCTTAACAAAACAGTTCGTTCCATTATATGAAAACAAAGTGTTTTTCTATACTGAAACAAAGTGTTCTCTAATGCTGGAACAAACTGTTCAGTGTTGTGAACTAACGGATTAAGTATATAAAGGGGATTTATTATACTGTTTCTGTAGACAATGGCCCGTCTTGTCCTATAAAAGACGGGGAAAGAGCAGGAAGCAACCGGGTACGCCCGGAAGGGTGAGGGTAGAATTTGCCCTCACCCTTTTTATTTGCTCTCACTCACCCTTGAAAGGGCGATGAATAGGGAGTTTCAGAAAAGCGGTGATAGTGGTGAGGGCAAGTTGAGTAACTTTTTGTTCTACTACTACTCGAAATGCAGGGTACCGAAGAACTCCGGGCAATGGAAGTTCGGCTTCTCCAGACCTATCGGATTCCAGGAAAGGAAATGGGGAGTCTGGAGCTTGTCACCGCATTTATAAAAATTGGCACGGAGCGTCTTTCCATCCAACGAAGTGATGTCATGCAGGAAGAAAGCGGAATAAGGGATGACCAGGGCCACTTCCCAGGCACACTCACCTACTCTTTCGTCGAAAGCCTCACGTCCCAAAGAAGCCCAACGCTGTACTTTATCGAGCACCTCTTGCGGGGCATGCTGGCGGTTTCCACGTCCGGCACCTGCCCCAATAAGCAGAGTCCCGGCACAATTACACTCCATATTGTAGTACACTCCGTCATCGGCAGGCACAGAGAAGAACTCTACACACGCATCTTCCCAAACCGGACCGTTATCGTGGCCTGCAACTGCGCGTACACTCGCTTCCCTTACCTTGAAATGCAGCAGAATGGCATCTTCCGTATGCGCTATGCGGAATTCCACATCGGGAGTATAAGGAAAAGCAGCCCAATTCACTGTGTTTACGGGCTGAAACGCCACCTTCTCTTCATCCAGAAGAGCCGGAACCGACTCTACCGGTATATTGGCCGCACTTACTTTCTTTACATTCAATTCTTTCATTTTACTATTTTGGGGATTAATTGCAGATAGCGGCAACATGCAAAGAGCTGCCGCTATCGTCATTAAAAACTTTTTCAGATACATGAGTCAATGAATTTTTTCATCTCCGGTGTATGCTCCTCCACGCTCTGCAACAGTTTGAACTGAGCCTTGGTACGCACAAGATTGTGCTCCGGATACTGGATTTTATAATAAGTATCACCGTTGATATAATCTGCCAGGAAGCGTACGCACTGCATGTATGGGAACAAGGCAGCCGCATAAGGCAGATTCTCAATCTCTATCGGCAACAAGAAGGATTTGCCCGATTCCAGATAACCCTTGGTAAATGCCTGGAATATTTCCATATTGAAGTTCACATTATCCAGATTCTTGTCGTCTTCCAACCCCGTGTTGGCACCTGAGCGAAGGAAATCGCCATAATCGGAGAAGATGAAGCTGGGCATCACCGTATCCAGGTCGATGACACAAAGCACCGTACCGTCTTCGTCGAACATCATGTTGTTTACTTTCGTATCACAGTGGCATACCCGTTTGGGCAGTTTGCCTTCACGGTACAGACGTTCTGCCTTACACATTTCATCAGCGCGTTTTTCTATCTCATCCAGAAAATACCGCACCTCCTGCACACGTCCCGCAGCATCGGCAGCCACAGCGTCACGGAGTTGCTTCAGGCGGAACTCCATGTTGTGGAAATCGGGAATTGTCTCGCCCAATGTATCTGGAATGTCGGCAAGCATAGCCTGGAAATTACCGAAGGCAGTTCCCGCATAATAGGAATATTCGGGGTTCACCGTCTCGTAAGTCTTGGCACGGGGAATAAAAGTCATGATACGCCAGTAGTTCTCACCGTCATACCAATAGGTTTTCCCTTCGGCCGTGGGGATGAAATGAAGCACTTTACGCTCGACATCGGCCTCTCCTTTCTCTTCCAGCTTCTTACGGATATGCCCGGTCACAGCCTCGATATTAGACTGTAACATCTCTACATTCTGGAAAATGGCATGATTGATACGTTGCAGAACATAGTCCGGCGCATCGGCCTCAACGGTGGTCACTTTGTACGTATCGTTAATCAGGCCTGAGCCTAAAGGCTTGATTTCACGAACCGTACCCTGCATTTGAAAATGAGATACAATAGATAAAAGGTCTTTCATGATAATAAATGAATTAATTTGTTTACAAAGATACGCCGATTGCCATCTATCAAAAGACAAGTATCGTTCGGCGCGCTTCCAAAATTATACATTTATCCAAACATAACCGCAAAAACTGCCTAATAAATAAGAAGTCTTGTACAAAATATACCTATATTTGTAACTGAAACCTTAAAAACTACCCGAAAAGTGCGAACGTTTATCATCCGGCTGCTTCTTGTTTCAGTAAGCATGATTGCTGCAACCCTGCAGGCGCAGAACATCACCTTCAACCATCTGACAACCGACGACGGTCTGTCACAATTCTCCGTGAACAGCCTTTACATCGATGAAAACGGTGTCTTATGGATTGGAACCCGAGAAGGCTTGAACCGTTATGACGGAGAAGACATACAAACTTACAAGCTGCAGAAGAACGACCCTTACAGCCTTTTCTGCAACACCGTGCTGCGCATGGCCGGCAACCGTAACGGAAAAATCTACCTGCTCTGTACGGAAGGAGTAGCCGAGTTCAATCTTGCCACCCAAAGATTCACCACCCTGCTGCAAGGAAATGTACACAGCATATATTACAAAGAGGCCCTTTTCATCGGAAAACAGAATGAAATCTACCGCTATAACGAGCAGACCGGGAACTTTGACCTCTATTACCAGCTTCCCGGAAAAAGTCTGGAAATCTGCTGTATGCATCTGGACAATGGACAAATGTGGATTGGAACGACCACCAACGGAGCATACCGCCTGCAACTGGACAAGAACGAGCTGACCCACCCCATCCTGAAAGGCAACATCACCAGCATATACCAAGACAGCGAAGGCGAGTTATGGATTGGCAGCTGGGAAGAAGGGCTGCACCATGTAAAGACCGACGGAACCATCGAAATCTTTGAATACGACGCAAAGAACCCTTACAGCATCTCTTCCAACTTCGTGCGAGCCTGCTGTGAAGACAATCTGGGAAACATCTGGATTGGGACATTCAACGGATTGAACCGGTATGACAAAAGTACGGGACTCTTCCAGAACCACACTGCCAGTGATGCCCAGAGCGACGGACTGACACACTCTTCCATCTGGTGCATCGTAAAGGACAACCAAGGAACGCTGTGGCTGGGGACCTACTTTGGCGGCGTCAACTACTTCAACCCCGAGTACGAGATATACAGCCGCTATATGTATTCGCCCATCGAAAAGAAGGGGCTGAGCAATCCGGTTGTAGGCCGCACCATCGAAGACAAGGACGGCAATCTGTGGATTGGCACCGAAGGGGGCGGACTGAACTATTACAACCGCCGTACCCGTGAGTTCAAATGGTTCCGCCCGGAAATCGGTCCCAACAGTATTTCCCATAACAACATCAAGGCTCTCTATTATGATGCCTCCAAAGACATCATCTGGATAGGAACCCATCTGGGCGGACTGAACAGACTGGACATACGCTCGGGGCGATTCACACACTACCGCATGGAAGCAGGTAATCCGGAGACCTTGCCTTCCGACATCATCCGCGATATCGCGCCTTACCAAGACCACCTGGTGATAGCCACCCAAAACGGAATCTGCCTCTTCGACCCTGCCAACGGGAAATGCCAACAACTGTTCCAGGACAGCAAAGAAGGCAAAAAAATCAAGATGGTGGCAGATGTCACTTTCGACAGTAACGGTACGCTCTGGATTGCAGCCACGGGCGAAGGTGTGTTCAGCTACCGTTTCGATACCGGCAAACTGACCAACTACCGCCATGATACTGCCGACCCACACAGCATCAGCAACAACAATGTAAACAACATTACCCAAGACAGCAAAGGCAATCTGTGGTTCGCCACTTCGGGCAGCGGACTGGACTTATACCGCCCTGCCAGCAACGACTTCGAGAACTTTGACCAAGCGAAGAACGGCCTTTCCAGCGACTGCATCTACGAGACGCAGGAATCCCCTACCAGCGGCAAACTGCTGCTCATCACCAACGAAGGCTTCTCCATCTTCGACTACCGGCAAAAGGCATTCCTGAACTACAGTGCCGAAAACGGTTTCCCAATGACTGCCGTCAATGAGAATGCCCTTTGCGTGACCCGTGACGGAGAAATATTCCTGGGAGGCACGCAGGGAATGATTTCTTTCCACGAAATGGAGTTGAACTTCACACCAAAACCCTACAAAATCATCCTCTCCCGCCTCATTGTGAACGGAACGGAAATACAAGTGGGAGATGAGACCCGTATCCTGCAGCAAGCCTTGTACTGCACCCCCGAGATTACGCTCAACGCTGACCAGTCCATGTTCAGCATAGAGTTCGCCACTTCAAACTATGTAGCCGCCAACAAAGACGACATCATCTATAAGCTGGAAGGCTTCTCCAACGACTGGAACAGTGCCCGTGGACTGCACAACATCACCTATACCAACCTAAACGCCGGAACCTATAACTTGATTATAAAGCCCAACGGAAAAGACGAGAGCCTTTGTCCGCAAGTCCACCTGACCATACACGTGTTGCCTCCCTACTACAAGACTCCCCTTGCCTATCTTATCTACCTGATAGTGACGGGAATCCTGCTCTGGTATCTGGTGCGTACCTACAAGTCCAGAATCAAGTTGCGTGAATCACTGAAGTACGAACAGAAGCACATCCGTGACGTAGAGGCCCTGAACCAGTCAAAGCTACGTTTCTTCACCAACATTTCCCATGAATTCCGCACCCCGCTGACACTCATCGTGGCCCAAGTGGAAACGCTGATGCAACTCCAGAACTTCACGCCTGCCATATATAACAAGGTACTGGGCATCTACAAGAACAGCATACAGCTACGGGAACTCATCACCGAGCTGCTCGACTTCCGCAAGCAGGAACAAGGGCACATGAAGATAAAGGTAAGTCCGCACAACATCGTGAACTTCCTATACGAAAACTATCTGCTTTTCCTGGAATATGCCAGCGCCAAACAAATCAGCCTCTACTTCGAGAAGGAAACAGACAGCCTCGAAGTATGGTATGACCAAAAACAGATGCAGAAAGTGATAAACAACCTGCTGTCCAACGCCGTCAAGCATACCAAGGCGGAAGACAGCATCACCCTCAGCATCAAGACCGAAGGCAGCAATGCCGTCATCCGCGTGACCGATACCGGCAGCGGCATAGATGCCCGGGAAGTGGACAAGATATTCGACCGCTTCTACCAGATAGACCAAATGGACTCTACAGATGCAAGCAAGACGGGTACGGGTATCGGCCTGGCATTGACGAAGGGTATCGTGGAGCTCCATCACGGCACCATCCGTGTGGAAAGCGAACTGGGCAAAGGTAGCAGCTTCATCGTAAACCTGCAATTGGGGAACGCACAGTTTGACGAAGAGCAAATAAACAAGAATGCAGACAGTGTGCAACAAATAGAAATTCCCAAACCGGAAAACGATGCCCTGCTCAAGGCGGAGCTGGAAGAGAGTGCTCCCATCAAACGACTCCCGGATGCAAAAATCCTGATAGTGGAAGACAACGACTCCATCCGCGACATGCTGGCAGGTATCTTCAAGCCCTTCTACGAAGTGCTGACTGCGGCCGACGGAGCGGAAGGACTCGCACTGGTGCGCAGCGAAATGCCCAATATCGTAGTCAGCGATGTAGTAATGCCCAACATGTCGGGAACGGAACTGTGCAAACAGATAAAAAGTGACTTCAACCCCTGCCATATCCCCGTGGTGCTGCTCACTGCACGGACTGCCATCGAACAGAACATCGAGGGACTGCGCATCGGTGCGGACGATTACATCACCAAACCGTTCAACACCAATCTGCTGATTTCGCGCTGCAACAATCTGGTAAACTCGCGTATTCTTCTGCAGGAGAAGTTCAGCAAGCAACCACAGGCTTTCGCACAGATGCTTGCCACCAATCCCATAGACAAGGAGATTCTGGACCGCGCCATGACAGTCATTGAGAAACATCTGGACGATACGGAATTCAACGTCAACGTCTTTGCACGTGAAATGGCAATGGCACGCACCAATCTGTTCACCAAGCTGAAGGCTATCACCGGGCAAACTCCGAACGACTTTATCCTGACTATCCGCCTGAAGAAGGGTGCCCTGATGCTGCGCAACAATCCGGAACTGAATATCACCGAAATTTCGGACCGGATAGGTTTCAGTTCTTCACGCTATTTCTCCAAATGCTTCAAGGACATTTACCACGTCAGCCCGCTGGCCTACCGCAAAGGAGAGAATGGAGGAGAGGAAAGTACGGAAGACAGTGAAGAGACATCTTAATATTGTACATCAAGCCATCGCATGACACGGTTTGTACTTTTTCTCCCCTCCCTTGTACTTCCTTATACACCCGATTCCACAAAACCTCTTACCTTTGACCTCAGAATTACAATCTAAAGTCAAAGAACTATGAAGCATTTTTCCCCCTTGTGGTCTCTGCTTCCCGGTGCAGCCCTGATAGCGGGATGCGGAAGCCAATCTAAAGACAAGACTTCGGAGCACTCTCCGCAGAAGCCCAATGTAGTATATCTGATTGCTGATGACCTGGGCATCGGCGACCTGAGTTGTTACGGTGCCACCAAAGTAAGCACTCCCAACATCGACCGCCTTGCCGGACAAGGCATGCAGTTTACCAACGCTTATGCCACTTCTTCCACCAGCACCCCTTCCCGCTTCGGCCTGCTGACAGGCATGTATCCCTGGCGACAGAAGAATACCGGCATTGCTCCGGGCAATTCCGAACTCATCATCGATACCGCCTGCGTCACTATGGCCGATATGTTCAAGGAAGAAGGCTACGCCACTGCAGCAGTGGGCAAGTGGCACCTCGGCCTGGGCCCTAAAGGCGGTACAGACTTCAACCACTCCATCAAACCGAACACCCAAGACATCGGCTTTGACTATGAATACATCATCCCCGCTACCGTCGACCGCGTTCCCTGCGTCTTTGTAGAGAACGGACATGTAGTGGGTCTCGACCCCAACGACCCTATCACTGTGAGCTACGACCACAAGGTCGGTGACTGGCCCACCGGTCTCGAAAACCCCGAACTCGTCAAGATGAAACCCAGCCAGGGGCACAATAACACCATCATCAACGGCATCCCCCGCATCGGCTGGATGACCGGCGGCAAATCTGCCCTTTGGACAGACGAAGACATTGCCGACGTGATTACAGACAAAGCTAAGAACTTCATCACAGCCCATAAAGACGAACCTTTCTTCCTTTATATGGGTACGCAAGATGTACATGTTCCCCGCGTGCCACATCCGCGTTTCGCCGGCAAGAGTGGTTTGGGCGTACGTGGCGACGTCATCCTCCAGCTGGACTGGACCGTGGGTGAAATCATGCACACTTTGGACAGCCTCGGCATTGCCGACAACACCATTTTTGTATTCTGCAGTGACAACGGTCCCGTCATAGACGACGGCTATCAGGACCAGGCACGCGAACTGCTGAACGGCCATACTCCCATGAAGCACTACCGCGGTGGGAAGTACAGCGCTTTCGATGCCGGTACCCGCATTCCCTTCATTGTACGCTGGCCCAATGGCATCAAACCCGGCAAACAACAAGCCCCCTTCTCCATGATTGATGTATACGCTTCATTCGCCGCCCTGCTGAACCATCCGCTGGAAGCAGGCATCGCTCCCGACAGCCGCGACCAGCTCAACAACTTCCTGGGAACCGATACTGCCGGATGTGACTATATTGTACAACAGAATCTGGACAATACACTCTCCATTATCCAAGGAGACTGGAAATACATAGAGCCCAGCGACAAGCCGGCACTGGAGTATTGGACAAAAATAGAAATGGGCAACGCCCCGCAGCCCCAACTGTACAATCTTTCCATTGATCCGTCCGAAAAAGACAATGTGGCAGAAGCCCATCCGGACAAGGTAAAAACGCTCTCTGCCCTACTGGAAGAGGTGAAGGAAGCAAAGAACCAAAGTGAAAGGGAATAAAAGTACAAGAGTGGTATAGTTCGCAAGTTTTGTACGAATTCGTACTTTTTGCGAACTATTAACTAATGCATTTGTATATTCCATCCCCTACATTTGCGATGTGATTCAACTCTGAAGTGAGTACAAAACAAAGAAACAACCTTTATTAATAACTAATTAAATTAATATTTATGAAACAGAAATCCAGCTTCTTTAAAGCATTAGGTATTATGTTGCTTTCTGTCCTATTTGCCACGCAGGCCAATGCACAGAATCTCACAGTAACAGGTACAGTGACTGACAACTTAGGTCCGGTGATTGGTGCTTCTATCCAGGTGGAAGGAACAAGTAACGGATGTATCACAGACATTGACGGAAACTACACCCTTCCCAATGTTCCGGCAAACGCAACTCTCGTATTCTCCTATATCGGATATCAGACACAAAAGATTGCCGTAGGCGGAAAGACCAAAATCGACGTAAAACTGGCAGAAGACAGCCAATTGCTGCAGGAAGTTGTCGTAGTGGGTTACGGCGTTCAACGTAAGAGTGACCTGACCGGTGCAGTTGCTTCTGTAAAAGCAGCAGATGCATTGAAGAATACCCCGACCGGTAATGTATCCGATGCATTGCAGGGACGTATGGCCGGTGTATCAGTTCTCTCTGGTTCCGGTAATCCTACTGAAGACAATACCATCCGTGTACGTGGTATCAACTCTATCACAGCAGAAACCGGTCCTTTGGTTGTTATCGACGGTTTCATCGGTGGTTCCCTTCAGTCGTTGAATCCTTCCGATATTCAATCTATCGAAGTATTGAAAGACGCATCTGCAACAGCTGTTTACGGTTCTCGCGGTGCAAACGGTGTCCTCTTGGTTACTACTAAAAATCCTGACAAAGATAAATTGACTGTATCTTTTAATGCTTTTGCTAATATCAAGACAGTAGCTAAGTATGCTGACAACCTCTCTCCATACGAATATGCCAATTTGGTGAACGAATTCGGTAAAGAAAAATTTGGTTATGAAGACAACCACTATTACAGTGCAGCAGAGCTAGAAGCTTTCAAGAACGGAACAGCAGGTTTCGATTACTCAAGAGAAATTTTCCGCACTGCAGTTACCCAGAACTATGAACTCTCTATAGCCGGTGGTGGCGAGAAAACCACTTTCTTAGCATCACTCCGTTATCAAGATGACAAAGGTATCATTAAAGAATCAGACAGTCAAATCTACAGTTGGCGCTTGAAGATGGATACTAAAATCAAAAAATGGTTGACAGCCGGACTGAATATTTATGGACACTATCGCAATAATACAGCTCCCCGTATCACACAATACGATGGTTTGATTCAACAAGCCATGTACTTCCCTAGCACAATCTCTCCTAAAAAGGAGAACGGAGAATATAACAACGCCTTCTTTGATGGCAGTCCAACCTACAATCCTATGGGATACATTTGGGAATCAAACAACTCCAACAAGACCATTAATAATCGTCTTCAGGGATACGTACAGTTCAATATATTGGATGGACTAACATTCCGTTCACAATTAGGTGTCCTATTCGACAACCGACTGAACACTTCAGTAGAAAACGAAGATAGCTATTACAACTACAAGAACAAAATGACCCAAGGACAATCGCGCAGTTACTGGAATACTTCCTGGCTGAACACCAATACACTGAGTTATGTCAAGGAGTTCAATAAAAATCACCGTATCAATGCAACAGCTGTATTCGAACAATCCTACGATAATAATTACAACCACACAAGTACTGCCTATAATCTGGATTATATCGACCGTATTGGTATTAACAACTTGGCATGGTCTGACGCTAATCTTGCCGCTATCGGTTCAGATCGCATCATCAATACATTGATGTCAGGCATGTTACGTGTCAATTATGTATTCATGAATCGCTATATGATTACGGCTTCCATACGCGCCGACGGCTCTTCACGATTGAAAGACAAATGGTGTTACTTCCCTTCCGCCGCTTTGGCTTGGGATTTGAAACAAGAAAACTTCTTGAAAGAGAACAGTTTCATCGACCAACTAAAACTTCGTTTAGGTTATGGCTCCGTAGGTAATCAATCAGTAGAAGCTTATCGTATTTACTCCAAAATGTCACCCGTAAGAAACAGCGATGGCAGCACTTCCTATAAAGTAGACCGTCCCGCCGCTCCTTACCTAAAATGGGAACGTAACGACCAGGTCAATGTCGGTATTGACTTTGGTATTCTCAATGGTCGCGTTCGCTTAACAGCCGATTGGTACAACAAAGTATCCAAAGACATTCTACTGGAACTGGCACAACCTACCCACATGGGATACTCGTCATTACTTATGAATTCTGGTGAAATTAAAAATACTGGTGTTGAATTTACTATTAGTGCAGACCCTTTTACCAATAAAGATTTCAACTGGCACACAGACCTTACTTTGGCACACAACAAAGGTACTTATGCCAGTATACCAACTCCCAACCACCGCCAACAGCAAGCTGGTAACTACCAGAACCAATTATTCCAAATGATTGAAGGTGAAAAATTAGGGACATTCTGGGGATATACCTTTGACGGTATCTGGCAGGAAGATGAAGTAAACGCTCCATTCATTGATGCCAACGGGAACGCCACTGGTGAGACCAACGGTAAAGTATATGGAGTTGTTGCAGGTAATTCTAAATATATAGATGTCAACAAAGACGGAAAGATTAACACTGAGGACCAAGGCATTATCGGTTGCGGACAACCGACATTCAACTGGGGTTGGAACAATAGTTTCAATTACAAGAACTTCGACTTTTCATTCTTCGTAGTAGGCTTCCACGGATTCGACATCTATAATGCGACCAAACAGATAGGCTTCGGTCTCATCGGAAGTCAACAGGTAGCTGGTGTAACCCCAATGCGTGACTTCTTGGACCGTTGGACACCTACCCATACTAATACGAATGTACCAGGTTTTACCAATGGAGGAACCGAAAACAAAGATTTCTTCTCCACGCGATTTGTTGAGAACGGAAGTTTTATCAAGATGAAAAGTATTACCTTGGGTTACACATTACCAGAATTGGCTTGTAAAGCATTAGGCATCAGCAACCTGCGCGTATATGCTTCTATTCAAAACCCGTTCCACATTACCAGCTATTCTGGACTGGATCCTGAAGCTACCATGGGTAGTCCATTGGTACAAGGTGTAGACTGGGGTGCATATCCTAACAGCCGTAACTACCTCATTGGTTTAAACTTTGCATTCTAATGATTAACTTTATTAAACAAAAGAACGATATGAAAAAATTAGCATATATAGTAATTACAAGTAGTATGTTCCTCACAACCTCTTGTGTGGACCTGACTCAAGAGCCACAATCCTTCATTACAGAAGAAGAATATATTGCACGTATGGATTTGACCAGCCTGCAACAAGCTACAACAGGGCTTTACAACGATTTATGGAATGGTAACTACGGATTCAACTGCCGCTTGCAACGCATCAATGTATGCGCAGATGACATTACATATCGTGCAGCAAAAGCCAACAATGAACTGGCTAATTACTACCGACTGACCCCCAATATCACAGCCAACAATGCAGACTACAAGACTACATGGGAATTATTCTTTACTGTAAATGTAACACAGCCTGTGTCAACACACAGCCCCTGTCCAGTCTGAGTAACAGATACTCCCTTTTCTTCGCAGCTTCCATCAGACTCTTTTTCAAACTCAAGCACTGCGCCCTGAAGACGCTACCTTAGCCAAACAATATGAAGAAGTATTAGGTGAAGCCTACTTCCTCCGTGGATTGTCTTATTTTTATCTGGTACGCATGTATGGTGATTTACCTCTGATTCTGACGGAAGAAGACGCTGCCACTAATATGCCGAGAACAGCTGTAGCCGACATCTATGACCAAGCTATTATTCCAAGTTTAAAAAAGGCAGTAGAACTGTTACCGACCAAGAGCCGTAGCGGTTTTAGCTCCACTCCCTCTAAATGGGCAGCTGAAGCCTGCCTCGCCGACGCCTACATGACTATGGCAGGCTGGCCTTTAAAAAAAGGACAAGAATATTATAGCCTGGCAGCTACAACAGCCAAAAATATCATAGACAACTCTGGACTGTATCTGACCGAGAGCTATGCTGAATTGTGGAAAGAAGCCAACAAAGAACAAGCCAATGAAGTGATGTTTGCCATCCACCATAATGCAAAGCTAAAAACAGCCAGTAACTATGGGAAGTCCTATTATCCAGCCGATTTTATCCCCGCCGGTTGGGCCGATTATTACGGTAACGAAGCCTTCTACTTGAACTATCCAGACGATGAACGGAAAGCCTGGAACTACATGACGGAATGGAACACTAAAAGTGGCCATGTCACTTACAAAGAGAGCGGTGACAAGTTACCTGCTATCTCGAAATATTACAACTATGATAATGGCGCACCGGGTAGTAGCCAGCTTGCCAACGGTATCACCTGCATCTATCGTTATGCCGAAGTCCTGCTGATGTATGCCGAAGCCTCCACTCGTGCAACCAACAGCGTGAATACGCAAGCTATCCAGGCTATTCAGGAAATACAGAAACGTGCCGGATATGCAGACAGCCAACTGACTACCACTACCGACCCCACCGCTTTCACCACTGCAGTGTCCAATGAGCGAGGATGGGAATTCTTTGCCGAAATGAAGCGTTGGTTCGAACTAGTCCGTCTCGAGAAGGTAAGTGAAGTAAGAGCCGAGACTTGGGATGGTTCACTTTTCCAAAGAAACAACCATTATTATTTCCCAATCCCCTACCAACAGATTGAGTTAACACAATGGACCAATAATGCCGGTTATTAATAGAAACAGAATAACACAAAACTTCTAACCTTATTTATCAAGAAATCAAATAGACCTTAATCAATTTGATATGTACGAAAGGGAGGGGCCGTGAGGTTCCTCCCTTTTATTTATCAATACAATGAATACTGCCCCAAAGACATCCAACCAAATAAGGAATGGTCTTGAACGTCAAAAGCAACTATATCACACTATTCCCAATATACCATTAGAGCCTGACATCGCGACAGATATTATTCATTTTGAAACTTTTGTGTAGAAACAAAAGTAGTGAGTAGACCGATATAGGCCCAGAAAGTAATCAATAAAAGAATCTATATCATTGATTTGTCATTCTATCCACACGTATTACCCCCGGTTTTCCACAAAACATCCTCTGCGGCATAGGTACTTTGATTTCCCTTCCATTGAGAACAATCCGAATCCCTTTCAGAGCCGCATTCATGCAAGCATCGGTGACAGAAACCACAATCTCCCCTGCTTCTTCCCTTATCAGCACCGCACACGGGGCAGAAGCGGAAAGAGACAAACCTTCTGCCTGCAAACCTTTATTGCCGGGATACAAGACAGCTTCCACCACCTTTCCATCCATAGAGCAGACCGCCTGCACCAGGGTATCGTTCTGCAATACCCGGAACGGCAGTTCATCCGACGGTATCTGCCGGCCTGCATAAACCACATAGCCATAGGTATCATCAACCGGACGCTGTCCATGATTTGCCCACAGACGGAGGATTCTGGCTTCTGAGGGCAAGCCTTGTTTCTTTTCATTCACCTTGTTCCGCTTCACCCAATCTGTGGGACGAGTCTCGCAAGTAACAAATGCTTCACGGGTATACTCAGGAAGTATCCGATAGGCAAACTTACCTTTCTGCACCAGCCAGAGGGGAGTACCATCTGCCGACAAAAGCGAGTGAGTGCCGGAAGCGACAAGCTCCATTTTTCCCCTTTTCATCGAGAAAACTTCATCCGTCCAAGCCGTCTGGTCGATGGTGGTACGAATCTCCCCATCCAGTTCAGGACGCTTATTGGTTACGCCCGCACCCAAAGCTACCATGTAATCTCCCAGAATGAAATAAGACTTATATGCCTTGAAGCCATAAAGAACCTCGTTCAAGCCCTCACTGTTCCCCTTGTCGTTCACACCCTCTTTCGCAGAAGCGTTCATCTTTTCGAAGATATATCCTGCAACGGCATTACTCCCGCCATCCGTAGCACCGGCAGCAAAATTACTCCTGCTGCAATAACCACGCCAATTCTCTACGGGAACCAGTTTGTCCATGCCTTCGCGTGCAGTCACACCCGGGGAAGCGGTGACATCCCAACCGCCCATAATCCGGAAATACTCATCGCCGCTGCGCTGGAACAACGTCATTCCATCCGTCGGATAGAAATTGTAGGCATCAGCAAAACTGGCGGCACTCTCCAGTCCGTCACAACGGACAGAGGCCATATTAATCGTGATATGATAGTCGGGGGTCTTCTTTATCAAGTCGTCGTTGTTGAAGAACCAACGGGTACCGGAATAGATGCCCGGAGCATACTCCTCCATCATGATGCGATTCTTCTTCACCTCTTGCTGCAATTGCAACAGTTCCCGCTGCTCTTCGGGGGTGAAAGAGTCCATCCAGTTGCCGATAAGGTTATCCAGCATTCCGGCATAAGGGATGGAAAGCTCTGTGGGATTATATACATACGAGCCACGGTCCAGGCAAGGAAGGCGATATCCCTTATAATAATACCAGGCACCACCACGCAGGAAATTAAGAAGTGCCTGCACATTATCCCGGCCCAGATTCTTGGCCCAGGGAGAGCCTTTCAGCATATTCAGCATTTTAAGTGCATTGGAAGTCCCGTCAATGGGATAGCCCCAAATCAGGCATTGCTTTCCATGTCCCCAACCTGCCCCGTCGGCAGTGAATCCCTCAGTCCAGAAAGCATCGGAATACGTAGTTTGGGAGGTCATACTGATACCGCGCTGGCAAACTTCCGCCAGCAAGTCTATCATAGGAATGGAACGGTACATGGCGGCCACGGGCAATAGGGAACGATAGGCCAATGCATTGCCGCCCACCCACCACACATGGTTGCGGAAACGGGAAATGGAAACTACATTCCCATCGGTTTCGTCGTGGCGGAGAGGTTGGGTCCAGGCTTGTAAGGCAATGGTTTTCAACATATCACATGCCTCTTGCAGCAATGTGCCGCCTTTCCCGCCTTCCGCATCATCCATCTGTTTCAGATAGCAGAAATAAGTATTGACCGCTGCCGTAGGTATGGCAAAGCAAGATGCA
>ENA-OPEK01000195-OPEK01000195.1-human-gut-metagenome-genome-assembly--contig:-NODE-195-length-21377-cov-1.863662_pt1 | contig 21377 bp, 25 predicted proteins | sample MGYA00241636_ERZ501535 | MGnify/ENA primary metagenome ERZ501535 (study PRJEB25962, sample SAMEA2042425) | human gut metagenome | biome: human gut; feature: human-associated habitat; material: faeces...
GGAGAGCTGGCGCGAAGCGCCTGAGAGGGTGAGGACGCTGACAGAGAAGCAGAAACGAATATTTTAGGAGATGTTAAAATGGCTAAAAAAATCTTAGTGGTCGGCGGCGGCGGCCGCGAGCACGCCATCATCAAGGCACTGAAAAAGAGCCCCGACTGCGGCGAGATCTGGTGCGCACCGGGCAACGGCGGCATCAGCTATGACGCAAAGTGCAAAAACATCAAGTCTACCGATGTGGAATACGCGATATCGGTGTCGAATGTCATTGCCCCGGTGGACGGTTGGCAGACTACCTCCCCTGAATGGGAAGCCGGCAAGTATATCTGGTCCCGGACGAAGATTGTCTATTCTGATGACGAAGTCAAGTACACCCAAGCGGCTTGTATCAGTGGTGGGCAGGGAGCCGACGGCAAGGGCATCAAGTCCATTACCGAAGAATACTACCTTTCTTCTTCATCGGCCACCACAACCGGAGGCGAGTGGCAGACTACCTCTCCGGCGTGGAAAAACGGCTGGTATATCTGGACCCGGACAAGGATAGTCTTTACTGACGATACTTCCACCACAACGAACGCCATCTGTGTGACTGGCAGCAAGGGTGCAGACGGTACAAGCATTACCAATTGCGGTGACTGGCAGACCGGCAAGCATATACCTTACATGGGTATTACCAAGATGGCCGGACGTGTGTTTTTATGTGTCGCTCCTGATGGTACCGACAATCCTCCGATGTGGACTCAGACGACCAATGAGGGGCGCCGTATCCTGCAGACGCAGAACGGTGGAAAGAGCTACGGTTATACCATTACCGGGGACTTGAATACGGCTGAATATGAACTGCTGGTGGAGAACGGCCAGGACGGGCGTGACGGTAGGGATTATGAGTGGATATTCAAACATACGACAGAGAATGTGACGCCTCCTACGCCAGCCACCTCGCAGGTGGATGACTACGTGCCGTCCGGCTGGCATGATGACCCGATTGGGGTGAGCGAGAGCCTGCCATACGAGTGGGCTTGTTGCCGCACGAAGAAGGACGGTGTATGGAGTGCGTTTTCACCGGCAGCCATCTGGGCCAAGTGGGGCTTTGACGGTGAGTCGGCCATTGTAGCCGATTTCGACAACGAGATGGAGAGTGTAGCGTTGACATACGAAGGAAAGACTGTTTCGCAGTCCGTACTCAATACAACCGTCGGCATGTGGTATGGTACGAAGAAACTACAGCTCAAGTCCATATCATGCGTGACCCCTGCCGGTGTGACGGAGAGCTACAATGTCAATACGGGGGTGATAGCGTTTACCGTGGCTTCCGGCATTTCGATGCCTGCACGCTCAGAGGTCAGGATAACCGTTACGGCTACGGTACAGGATACGGATATAAGCCGTGAGCTGGTGTTCACCATTACCGGTGTACGTGCCGGTAGTCCGGGCAGTGATGCGGTGCTCTATAGACTGGTGCCCTCCGTATCTTCAGTAAGCAAGCGGAAGGATGGTACCTACAGTGTGGCAAGCGTGTCATGTACACGCACCAAGTCGGTCGGTGGCAGTACTGCTGTTACGACGGATGGCGTACTGAAATACAGCAAGGACGGAGGCGCAGAGGTCGAACTAAATAACGGCACGGCCATTTCCCCGAAGAACTTCACGACGCAGCTGCAGTTCGTGTTCTACGTGGGTGGGCAGGTCGTGGACCGGGAAACTATACCCATGGTTGTGGATGGCAACGACGGTAATCCTGGAAAACCGGGCGGTGACGGCGAATCCGTCAAGGCTGGCGGTGAGTGGCGTACAGCTAATACTCCATATAAAAAGCTCACCATCTGTACGATGGGTGGCCGCTCCTGGCTCTCAAAGGTTGATACATCGAATCCACCTCTATGGACTCAGACAACTCATGACGGGAGGCGAATCACTCAGACCCAGAACGGCGGCAAGTCCTACGGTTATATTATTACCGAAGAAGTGAACACCGACGAATGGGAACAACTGACATCAGACGGCGGCATGGTCTATCTCATCAGTACATGCAGCAATATCCGGGTGAGCAATGCCGGTTCGCTTGTTCCTTCAGCTTTCCGCGTCTATGCCAAGCGGACGCTCGGCAGCGCCACATTGACTTATCCGGACGGATATCTGGCAGCGAGAGGCTACAGCAACGGGATATGGAGCGCCATCGCAGGGCCTTCGAGGGCTTCCGAGATTACGGTCAACGCTTCGGCTGGGTATTCCACTTTCTCGGTTCGCTGTTATCAGAGCCAGGCGGACGCTTCGGCATGGAATGACAGTTTCATTGCGGAGATATCAGTGGGTGTCAGCTATGACGGAGCAAGCGGACGGGACGCCAGTGAGCCGCGTCCGAGAGGTTTTTTCACCAAAGGCAACACATATGTTTGGAATGAAGATTACCATGACATCGTACTGGCCACATTCAACAATCGAACCATTCCGTTCAGGGTACGGGCTTACGGTACGTCGGTCACTGTCGCACCTACCTCGATAGACGGTGATGCTAATTGGGAGGCGGCACAGCAGTATATGTTTGTGGCTATGGATATGGCTTTAGCGAGAAAGATACGTGCTGATGAAATCCTTGTGGATGATTTGGTGGTGCAGAATGTGCTGGCAAGGGATAAAACCGGTAAAGCCATGTGCCAGATTGACGGAGAGAATGGTGGCATTGGGTTCCTGGCCGGAGGCAATATCCGATGGGATGACAAGGGTAATGTGTTCCAGGACGCCTCAATCTTCCGAAAGCTGAAACTTCTGGAGTCGAAATCCGATTCGAATGAATACTACCTGGATTTCAATACCGGGTTGAACTTTGAAATATCTCGGATATTCTCACTTCCAACGCAAGAGGAAACAATATACCTGCCGAATGCGGCAGAATATGAAGGTGGAGAGTGCATGCTGTATAATGGAGGTATCTATACCCGTCTCACTGGACCTGCATCCATAAAAGTCGCAGGTGGAGGCAGCTTTATCATAGACGGAGAATACTATTCTAAAATAGTTGTCCCGTCGCTTTCCATTGCTCAATTCAAGGCTGTAGCGACATACTCTGATGGAGTAAAGGATGAGGTGAAATGGGTTCTAATATCAGGAAAAGCGGAATCGAAAATTTAAAATATCAGTGTTATGAAAGTTTTTTATGAAAGCAAGTTAGCGAAATGGCTGCTGTGGCAGGGCTACAACACCATCACATTGGGATGCTTCGTCTTCACCAAGAAAAGCAAGGAGGAGATGAAGCGGAGTACACTTAACCATGAGGCGATTCATGTGCGCCAATGGGAGGAATGTATGATTGCTTCGGCTGTGCTACTGACGGTAATCATGCTGTTTACCGGATTCAACTTATGGGTATATCTACTTTGCCCGTTGTGGTTCTACCTTCAGTATGGGTTGGAGTACGCAATATCCTACATGTATCACTTATGCCGTAACCGGTGTTGGATAAATGTAGGTGATAAGGCTTACGGAAATTCCGCGTTTGAGATGGAAGCGGAAGCTAACGAAGAGGTAGACGGTTATCTTGATGTGAGAACTCCTTTTGAGTTCTTCAGATATTACGGAAAAATTTGATTTATAATTTACAAAACGAGTTAATTATTAAAATGTTAAATCGGGTAATATTTCCATCCGGAAATTATGCCCCTTAAATGTATTAAGTATGGCAGAACAAGATATTAAGGAAAATGAGATGACCATAGTCAGCAGTGTAGACTATGTGAGAGGGCTAAAGGGGAAGGATAGTGCGCTGATAACCCCTTCCTCTTTAATGACGCAAAGAGGCATTTTACATACATCACTCTCCCTTTCTCCAGGAGAGCAGTATGAATTACCCTATAACTCTGGGTTAATTATGATACAAAATGCCTCTCTTTCACACGAAAAGGTTGTTGCAACTTTGTGTGGAAGTGGAAGTGGAACTGTAATAGTTCCATCAAGTATCATTAATTTCTTCTCTGAAGAAACAGACAAAATTTGTGTTTTTAGAAATGGAGATAATACGAGATATATTATCAAAAATACAAGGAATAAATATCAAAATGTTGTCATTACATTTATAGAATAAATCTATTTAGTTTACCAAATAGGAAGAGCTTTTCCTACCTTATATTTTTCCGTCATATCCTTTGCCCATTAAATATGCAATAGTTATGGCAGAACAAGATATTAGGGAAGACCAGATGACTTCGGTCAGCAGTGTAGACTATGTGAGAGGGCTAAAGGGTAAGAACAGCGTGTTGATAAAACCTGGCGACCTTCCTCATCCGAATACGGGCAGTGGATATACGAAAGCAAATTTATCTAATGGAAAGTGGTATAGAATAGCCAGAGGTGTAAGTGGTGAACAACCTTCTTCTGGAATATTTAATATTGCAAATAGTTTTGCCTATGAGAAATCAAAAGCGATATTATTTTACGCTTTTACCGATGCATATAGCGATGGCTCTTTCATTACTAAAATAGCTGCTTCAAGTGTCGTTCCCATTTCAAAAGCTCGTGTATTGTCCATTAAGTCAAATTCGGGAGCTTCTTACTTAGATGTATTTGTCCGCTTAAATGAAACAAATGTAGTACATATAGCTGCATCATCCATGATTGGTTTTACGTTGCAGACACCGGAAGAGGTTAGCGAAGCCATTCCTGAAGGCTATTCTGTAAAGGAAGTTTCCTTCTGATAGTGGCTCAGCAAGCCATGCGGATTTTCATTCTGGTTATGCCCGTTCCGGCCATATCGGTCAGAACGGGTAATAAATACTATTATCAGATTAGGTAAGAGTTATTGACTTCCATTCGGTCCACTTGTCCCAATTTCCCGTATTATATACTTGTGAACGAGTATATAACTCCCCAGTTCGTGAATTTATTAGAATTTGGGAAGCCATATCTGTTTCCATGTAATGCAACAATAACCCAGTTACTCTTTCTGGCGAATTCAACGCATAAGCAGAATAATATATTCCATTTTCTGAAATAGTATTAAGGTCTTTATTTTCTCTCAGAAGTCCTTTATATGCAAAAACTCTTGTGAATAAATCACTCTTCTTAATCTTCCCCTGGCTGCCATTCGCTGTTTCTCCATAGATGTATTCTACATCTGTCACCACTTGGAACTGGTTCATCGCTATATCTTGCTTCTCTGCCATAATCTATTACATTTAATGGGCAAGAGATAGGGTAAGAAATGAAAGGGTGCAATGAAGCTGTCAGATTAGGTAATTATTTGATATGCTAAATTGATATTTTCCTTATTTTTATATTAAGTACATAAGAGCCATTGTTTTTGATAAAGAAGTTCCCATTTGTTTCCTTTCGCCCAAATACAATTCGCTTAGTCGCATCTGCATAATCGCAAAATTCTTTTTGTCCTACATCGGATGCAATACATTCCTTGAAAGAACCACATACAAAAATAGCAGAGGCTCCTACGGTAGATGATGCAACTAAGTACATGCCATATCCTAAGTCACCAAGGTCTTTTTCCTCACCTTCTGCTAATGTAAAGCTATAGGTATATATTCCCATCGCATTCATTACTTCTACCACTGTCGGACTAATACTGTTGCCATTCGCCGCCAATCCACGCAGCCGTGCCGGAGTACCCCCAGCCATCGCATTCTCTCTAATATCATCTGCCATAATATTGCACATTTAAGGGGCAAGAGATACGAGTAGAACATGCTTTATTTGATTATGAAGGAAATAAGTTTAAAAAGTTATACAAACTTATGTATGGCTAAAAGTAACCCAAGGATACCATACTCCAGTCTCTGATTTAAATCGAAAAAGTATTCGTTGTGATGTAAATGCTTCAAAAATAACTTGTGCAGCATATACTCTTCCGATAATGTTCATTAGTACTCCGTATTCTACTCCATAAGTAGGCCCATCGGGAAGGCTTACCCCTTTCACAATATCATATACACCTGATTTAGAACAATAATTATAACCTTTTGATGGGACTTCACCTCTACTTTGGAATAACGCTCCCAACAAATCGCTCTTCTTTATTTTCACCTGCGAACCATTAGCCGTTTCTGCGTATATGTACTCCGCATCAGTGACTATCTGAAACGCATTCATTGCTATATCCTGCTTCTCTGCCATAATATTCTCACATTTAAGGGGCAGAAGATTGGGCAAAAAACAGAAGTCTCCAATTTGCTCCGTATTAGAAAGTAAATTCCTTGACAGAATACCCCTCTGAAATAGCCTCACTGACTTCCTCCGGAGTCTGAAAGGTGAAGTTAATATTGCTATAGCACTTTGATTTTTAATTCCATATTATCCCAGTTGTTTTGAGTTATATATAGCCTATCAACATCCATCCTTATACTGATTTTATTTGAATACCAAGTAGAAACTAAAACTTCTGTATGATATTCGTTATTATTGAAATATATACGAAATATATATTCATAAGCTGATTCTCTATTATTATACCAGATTGAAACAATATGTGTACCAGTAATTCCAGTATCAACTTCTATTCCTCTCTTGGTGGATATAGTTTTTGGCTTTGCCGATGCTATACTATCAGATATAAGTTTTGTTAAATCTTCCTTCTTTATTTTCCCCTGGCTACCATCGGCCAGTTCTACATATACATACGGTGCATCACTTACTATCTGGAATTGATTCATTTTAATATCTTCTGCCATACTTCTGTACATTTAAGGGGCAAAGAACACGGCAGAGAAACATAAAGCTCAATCCGCTATCTAATTTTAGTAAAGCAAATTGATTCTTATTTTATGAATGTCAACACAACATTTTGGATGACGCTTCTTGAGTTTTTGACAACATATTTTGTACCAGTCCCTTTATTAAATATGCAGATACGGTTTTCAACCTCTGAAAAGAAATTAATAAGAGTTTGTGGAACTATTACTTTCCCAGTATTATCCTCATATACAGCTGCGATAGCTTTTTGATGGGTTTCAGAAGTGTTTTGAACCATCATTAATCCGGAGCCATAGGGTAGCTCATACGCTTCTCCAGGCTCAAGACGTTTGAATAATCTCGAAATTCCATAATCCTCCAACATATCAGTGGGAGCGATAAGCACGCTATTTCCCCCTTTCAAACCTCTCACATAGTCCACACTATCGACCGAAGTCATCTGGTCTTCTCTTATATCTTGCTTCTCTGCCATAACTATTGCACATTTTTCGGGCGAATCCTCCGGATTATGAAAACTTTATGTTCGATACTTTATTAATTGCATATAAATTCTTACTTTTAAAGGAGAAAAACAGAATCCTATGAATTACGGTTACATACGGGTCAGCAGTGAAAAACAGACCGTTGAAAACCAACGGTACGAGATTATGCAATATTGCAAGCGCAAGGGGCTCATTATAGATAAGTGGATTGAAGAGAGTGTGTCTGGTGCCAGGCATCCCAATGTGCGGAAATTAGGCAAGATACTGAATACGATAGACCAAGGCGATACCATATATGTTACGGAACTTTCAAGGCTTGGACGCTGTGCGTATATGGTTATAGCTATCATATCTCATTGTCTGATAGCCAAAGCCAATATTGTGGAAATCCGTGATGACAAGCTTATTAAAGATGATTCAGATTCTGTGCAAGATACGTTTTTAAAGGTCTTATTTGCTCAAAGAGAGCGGGAAGATATATCAAGGAGAACCAAAGCCGGACTTGCCAGGCGGGTAGCCATGGGGATGAAGCTTGGACGAAAACCAGGTGTTCAGAATTCCCATTATAAATTGACTGGAAAGGAACGGCTAATAAAAAAGATGTTTGAATACGGATATTCCAAAGCCGCCATTTGTAGAAGGCTGCAATGTAATCCGATAACTTTGGATAGGCATCTTATAAGGATGTGCTATTTTCTACCTTGTAATTGAGTTTTATATCTTTGCGTGAAAAATGATTTACGCGTATATTAGAGTCAGTACAGACAAACAAACGGTTGAGAATCAGAAATTTGAGATAGAGAGATTTTGTAAGATAAGAGAACTGCAAATAGACAAATGGGTGTCGGAAACCATATCCGGTACCAAGTCTGCAAAAGAACGGAAGCTTGGCGCTTTGCTGAAAAAACTTAAAAAGGGTGATACCCTTATTTGCTCTGAAATTAGTCGTCTTGGGCGTCGTCTGATGGAAGTGATGAGCATTCTAAACACTCTCATGCAAAAAAAAATCACTGTTCTGACTGTAAAGGAGAAGTATGAGTTGGGTAACAATATACAGTCTCAGATACTTGCCTTCGCTTTTGGTCTGTCAGCTCAGATTGAGCGTGATTTGATTTCGCAACGGACCAAAGAAGGTCTTGCCAGGCGTGTGGCTGAAGGACAGAAATTAGGGCGGCATAAGGGTGGAAAGAATTCGCATTACAAGCTTACAGGAAAGGAACCTCTCATTAGAACTATGCTCGAATATGGTTATTCAAAGGCAGCCATATGTCGTAAGCTTAAATGTAACCCTAAAACATTGGATGACCATTTGCGGAGAATGTCAAAAAAATAATGTCCTTTTTGAAGGCTACATCCATATCTATCTTTGCATTGACATTCTGTGTCAGTGGAAAATCCCGAATTGGCAGCATGTTTGACATAGGCTTACTTACTTTTGTGGTTGTCTGACAATTTGATGGTTATAAATAAAGTAATAAAATGGGTATGGATGATTGGGTTATGCTGGTGACCGCACTCGGTGGCATCGAGGGCATCAAGCAGCTTATTAAGTGGTGGATGTCGCGCAAAACCAATGCGCGTATTGAGGACGCACATGCTGATGTCGAGGAGTTCAAGGCATTACGGGAGTACAACGAGTTCCTTCAGAAGCAGCTTTCGGAGAAGGAACAGCGGTTTGTGGAGCAGACTGACCGGCTCCGTAAGGCACAGGATGAGCTGTTTACACTGAAGGAGACTAATTCTGACCTGAAACTGGAACTGGCACTGAAACGGTGTGAGAGAAAAAAGTGCGGTGATAGAGAACCGCAAAATGGGTATTAATTGAATAAGGAGGAAAATTGAAATGGCGAATGTGAATCAACTTGCACCGTTTATCCTAAAATGGGAAGGCGGTTTCGTGAATGACCCGGCAGACCTTGGAGGTGCTACGAATATGGGTGTGACTATCGGTACGTGGAAGTCATGCGGCTATGACAAGGACGGTGACGGTGATATAGACGTGGATGACCTGCATCTGCTTACCCGTGAGGATGTCGTTAAACGGGTGCTCAAGCCGCATTATTGGGACAGATGGAAGGCAGATTTGGTAACAAGCCAGTCTGTGGCGAATATCCTTGTCGATTGGGTGTGGGCATCCGGTGCACACGGAATAAAGATTCCTCAACGTTTGCTTGGTGTTACTGTGGATGGAATAGTAGGTCCTAAGACACTTGCTGCGGTGAATGCCAGGAACCCGCGTGAGTTGTTCGACATGATTAAGATTGCACGGTTCGATTTCATCGAGGATATATGCCGTTCTCGTCCGGCGAACAATAAATTCAAACGGGGGTGGATGAACCGTATAAACGATTTAAGGTTCGAGGAATGAAAAAGTTACCGTGGATATTAATTGTACTGCTGGTTATAGCTTGTGTGACGGCTTGGTTCCGTCCGCATGAGCAGCCTCCGGCTGAAGTTCGTGTAGAGACGAAAATAAAGACGGTTGTCAAGGTAGATACGATGCTTATCTCTGCACCGATGGCTGTGTTCTGGCGTTTCGTGCCGGATGATACGACACGGATAGGTGATACCTTGCTTCATCGTAGGCAAGTGATATATAGAGACAGCTCGTATCGGGCTGTGGTAAGTGGATATGTAGACCCTCGGCTGGATAGTATGGTGGTGTATCCGAAGACTGTGTATCAGACGGTGACGAATGATATCTATCATCCGGTGGTTGTCAAGCCGAAGAGGAAGCGCTGGGGATTAGGGTTGCAGGTAGGATATGGCTATCCGGGTGGTTTTTATGTCGGTGGTGGGGTGAGTTATAATTTGTTTATGTGGTAGAAAAAGCACACCTTTGTTGCTGTAGTAGTTTTACTTATCATTCATTTGATAAGTGGCCCCGGCTTCCGTCGGGGCTTTTCATATATCATAATGTTAAATATCGCTTTTTACAAGAAATATTTGTGCGCATATTTGCGTACATCAAAATAAATGCTTATATTTGCAATATCAAAACAACAAGAAGTGGGGGCAACACTATAAAATCTGCAACAATGTTATGAAGACTCAAATTACAGACTTAATTAACGGTACAAGAGACATCCGTAGAGACTTATCCAATCCAAAGTACATTGACTGTCCGAAAGCCACATCGCATATTGGCTATGTTGGTACAAATTTTAAATTACGTGCTGAAATAGCAGAAAAAGTTATTGCAGAAAACTCTGATGGCATGGACGTTGAAATGTTCGGTAAGAAGTTCCATTTGTCTCGTTCATCTTCATTATCCGGTAAGACGGTTTGGTTTTCTACAGAAATAACCCTTGATGACTTCATGCTGTTATCCGGCTATGCGGCAAGTCCATTCAGACAGAGCAAGGAATCTAAATTTGGACTGGAAATTAACAATGATATGAATGTACTGCTCCATAAGTGGTGTAGAGCCAATGATAAGGCTCAGATGAAGTATAGGGGGTATGATTATATTGACGAATCTTTTGTAACGATATTATAAATCATAAGCTGCGCTATCGGCATGACGGGCGATGAATATGGAGAAACTTGTGAACCTTACACTTCCCGAATTTGCTTTTGTGGAGGGCTCTGAACACGAAAAGAATAATATACTGTCTGGCCGGACAGTAATACTGCATATACGTTCTGCAAGTGTGGTAGAGATACTTGATAGAGATAATGTCTTCCTCACCGAAAGCACTTTGGCCTACAATTTTTCTTTTGTTAACAGCTTTGGCATTAAAGAGCCAATGGTTGCCACATTACACTATAGTGCCACACTTGATAAGGATGCTGATCGTGAAATGATTATCAATGAGGTTATGAAACCTGCCGCGCAGTGGTATTGTGAATATGCCAAGTGGGAGGATGAGAATATAAGAAAGGAAGGATGGAAATGAATGAGCGTGAACGGATAGGCGCATTACTCGCCCAAAAAAGAAATGAAGCCGGGTTGTCGGTCCGTGCGCTGGCTGAACTTGCCGGAGTTAGCTATCAGAACATCACCAAGATTGAGAATGGTAAGTATAATGTCAGTATTGACATCTTATCCAAGATAGTCAATGCGCTTAATTGTAAGATTGATATTGCAAATATATAAAGAAAAGATATGCCAGAAAATAAATATGCTTATGACGAGGAATCCGTCAAGGCAATAATCGAATGGGCACAAACAACCCAGTTACCCAAGGAGGTGATGCTAAGTGAGGCGGAACATATTTTTGACACCTCTATGTATGTTAATGCAAATATCTGCGATATTAAGCAGCACTATCCGGATTCGTTCTACAATCCGGCCATTGACCGGTTGTATCGGTTGAAAGAATATATGGAAGACAAAATGTAGGACTGTAGGAGCGTAGGAGGCTAATATTAGCCTCCTAATATAATACGCATCTACATATCTGGGAAATGATTCTTTATTTTATCACTATTTATCGCAAAATTCTTGCGGACATACCGTTCGGTTGTATCAATTGATTTATGTCGGAAGTGCCGCTGTAACTCCCATGTGTCAACACCAGCATTAACCAACTCTACCCCACCCGAATGTTTGAAACTGTACAATTTGTATTCAGCTGACAATCCCAACCTATTCCGAAATGCATTGAATCGATTTCTGAAGTTATTCTTTCCTAATGGCTTCACGCCAGGAACTCCCTTCGCACCGAACAAGTATAAATCCCTATTGTATTCATTCAGTTTTGCCTTCAACATGGCATTATATAATTGCCTGGGAATACACACATGTTCTGTCTGCCTATTCTTGCTTTTGTCTTGTGGAACTCTTATTACCTTGTTTTCAAAGTCTACATCTCCTACTTGCAACAAGCGACATTCGTTAGGGCGAATGGCACAATAATATTCTAACTGACAGACAAGTAACAACTGAGGATCGTATTTGCGCATGACAGCAATTATTTTTGTACGTTCTTGTTCTGGAATAGGACGTGGAGCCTTGTCCACCACAATACCTATATTGGGGATGTTAGACACAGGGTTATTCTTCAATAGTTTCTTTTTTATCAGATAGTCAAAAAAAGCATGAAGAATTTGGGCATATTTCTGAATCGTAAGCCTACTCAAGTTACCATCTTCAGCAATGCAACGAAGGAACTCACATACATGTTCCTCGCTGATGACACCCACATGTACCGCATCAAGCCTGCATTGCTCAGTCCATTCGCAGAATATGCGAAGTTTTGAACGATAAGTTTGGTAAGACTTTTCTGTAACACTGTTTTTTTTCCTCAAAAGGAACTCAGAAAGGTGAGTACGGATAGTCACAACACTCTCTTTCTCCCTGCCCCATCGTTCGGCATACTTCTGCACAAGCAACGCATCTTCATACGTCACCTTCTCACGACCGAATGGAGACCAACCTTCTTCCATCTTCGTTCGCAATTTCGCAATAATAGTATTGGCCAACTCATAGCGTTCTTCGGCAGATTTCAGTTTTTTAAATCCAGAATACTCTCGAAATCGCTTCATGTTTCCGGTATATGGATCTCTGACAGAGTATTCCACAAACCAATCTTTCGATAAGTCACCACCATTGTCGACCAAATGAGGCAACACAATAGCCATTTGTCTTCTTCCCATTTCACATTGTTTTTGTTGTTAATAGTTTGACGATTTACTAACCACATACAAAAACAGACATTTATATAATAGAAATAGACATTTATTAAATAAATAAACCGCTATAAATAAGCGGTTTATAATACTTAGTGGAGCTGGAGGGAATCGAACCCTCGTCCAAACGAGGAAATCATAAGCTTTCTACATGCTTATCTTTGCCTAAATTTTCGTGCAGCGGCAGAACCAAAGCCATCAACCGTTGCCTTATCCTCTAAATTTTCACCCGCGCCACGAGGCTGACACGAACTATCCCCGATTTGACTGCACCACTTTATCGGAATGCTTCGGAGCAACAGCTTCCGAGTGATGTCACGTCCCAGCACCTGGTGCCGGGATTAAGCTTCAATCTACTATACTTCGATTAAGCAGCGAGAGCGTAACGAGTTTCGCCAGATAAAATTTTGAGGACTGAGATTAAAGTGCAAATCAACGACGCACTGCATGCTTACTTACCATTTCTGCCCGCTGTCAAATCCAGTCAACCCCATGACTTTGTAACGGTCTGAAATTTAAAAGATTGCGTAACTCATTGCTAAGTAGGGAGGGTGAAAAAGGGATAAATGCTACTTTATTTTTCATCCTCTACCGCTTTCTTTGGCACAAAGATACATATTCTTTTATTAGCAATCACCATATATTTACAAATATTAGCTAATACTGACTTTTCGTGATAAAAACAATAATCCTCCATACATACAATATGTGCACCCCATTGTCATCAATGTTCAAACAGCTACCAAAGCCAGTATCCGTTGACGGAATTAACCCCTGCAAGAGGGAATCTCTATCTTCTGTAATGGATATTTGCACAGAAGAGATGGGAAGTTAACGGAAAAAGTCTCTGAAGTTAACTGAAAAACCGGAAAGAATTAAGGAAGCAATCTATCCCAAACTTTGGTTTTTTCATACCCAGCCTTGGGATGTCTAAACCAAGGTTGGGTTTAGACATCCCAAGGTTGAAAAGAAAGTTCTTCCGTACAAGCAACAATTCCGCCAACAGATTCCTATTATATAAATACACCCTCGTTTAACAGATGTAGCCGTAATACTTGTATACACCGCGATTGCATCTACTTTTCAGGTTATTATAGTGTTCTCTCTTTCTTTTTAAAAGTGAATGATATGTTTCGTCTAATAATGATTTGAATTCCCCGGTAGCGTCTTGGAGGATATTTTTAGTAAGAGGAAGACCCTTCGGACAATAAAAGCCGATACTTCGGACTATTTTATCCCTTTATTTCACACATTAGCCGTATTTTTGTCAACAAAAGAAACAATAATAACCAAGAGATTTTTAGAACATATCATGAAGAACCTTATTGCCCTAACCCTGCTGCTTGGAGGAAGCACACTGCTCTGCGCACAAAAGCCTGCCAAAACACCGGCAACCTACAAGCCGGTGAAAAGTGAAATGTACCGCAAAGGTTGGATAGACTTCAACAAAAACGGAGTGAAAGACGTGTACGAAGACCCCTCCGCCCCGCTCGAAGCACGCATCGAAAACCTGCTGCAACAGATGACGCTGGACGAAAAGACCTGCCAAATGGTCACCCTCTACGGCTACAAACGCGTACTGAAAGACGACCTCCCCACCCCCGAATGGAAAGAGCTGCTCTGGAAAGACGGCATCGGCGCCATCGACGAACACCTGAACGGCTTCCAGCAATGGGGGCTGCCTCCCTCGGACAATGCCTACGTCTGGCCCGCCTCGCGCCACGCCTGGGCACTGAACGAGGTGCAACGGTTCTTTGTGGAAGATACCCGTCTCGGCATCCCCGTAGACTTTACCAACGAAGGCATACGCGGCGTGGAAAGCTACCGCGCCACCAACTTCCCCACCCAACTGGGACTGGGACATACCTGGAACCGTGAACTGATTCGCCAAGTAGGACTCATCACCGGACGCGAAGCCCGCATGCTGGGCTACACCAACATCTACGCCCCCATCCTCGACGTAGGACGCGACCAGCGCTGGGGACGCTACGAAGAAGTTTACGGCGAATCTCCCTACCTCGTAGCCGAACTGGGCATCGAAATGGTGCGCGGCTTGCAGCACAACCACCAAGTGGCCGCCACCGGCAAGCACTTTGCCGCTTACAGTAACAACAAAGGCGCCCGCGAAGGCATGGCACGCGTGGACCCGCAAATGTCGCCGCGCGAAGTGGAGAACATACACATCTCCCCTTTCAAACGCGTCATCCGGGAAGCCGGCATGCTGGGCGTAATGAGTTCGTACAACGATTACGACGGCATCCCCGTGCAGGGCAGCTACTACTGGCTCACCACCCGCCTGCGTGGCGAAATGGGATTCCGTGGCTACGTCGTATCCGACAGTGACGCCGTAGAATACCTCTACACCAAGCACGGCACCGCCAAAGACATGAAAGAAGCCGTCCGCCAAAGCGTGGAAGCCGGGCTGAACGTACGCTGCACCTTCCGCTCGCCCGACTCCTTCGTCCTTCCCCTCCGCGAACTGGTGAAGGAAGGCGGGCTGAGCGAAGAAGTCATTAACGACCGTGTGCGCGACATCCTCCGGGTAAAGTTCCTCATTGGTCTGTTCGATGCCCCCTACCAGACAGACCTTGCCGGTGCCGACCGTGAAGTGGAAAAAGAAGAGAACGAAGCCATCGCCTTGCAGGCATCCCGCGAGTCCATCGTTCTGCTGAAGAATGCCGGTGAGCTGTTGCCCTTAGACATCAACTCCACCAAGAAGATTGCCGTCTGTGGTCCCAATGCCAACGAAGAAGGCTACGCGCTGACCCATTACGGCCCCCTTGCCGTAGAGGTGACCACTGTACTGGAAGGCATTCAAGAAAAGACAAAAGGCAAGGCAGAGGTGCTCTACACCAAAGGCTGCGACCTGGTGGACGCCCACTGGCCCGAAAGTGAAATCATAGACTATCCGCTGACCGACGACGAACAAGCCGAGATAGACAAAGCCGTAGAAAATGCCCGTCAAGCTGATGTTGCCATCGTAGTATTGGGCGGCGGACAACGCACCTGCGGCGAAAACAAATCGCGTACCAGCCTCGACCTGCCCGGCCGGCAGTTGCAACTGCTTCAAGCCATACAAGCCACGGGCAAGCCCGTCGTACTGATACTCATCAACGGACGCCCGCTCTCCATCAACTGGGCAGACAAGTTCGTCCCCGCCATCCTCGAAGCCTGGTATCCCGGCTCCAAAGGCGGAACAGCCCTGGCCGACATCCTCTTCGGCGACTACAACCCCGGTGGAAAGCTGACGGTGACCTTCCCCAAGACCGTAGGGCAAATCCCCTTCAACTTCCCCTGCAAGCCTTCTTCACAGATAGACAGCGGTAAGAATCCGGGGCCCACGGGCAACATGTCGCGCATCAACGGAGCACTGTACCCCTTCGGTTACGGCTTGAGCTACACTATCTTCGAGTACTCCGACCTCGACATCACCCCCCGAGTCATTACCCCGAACGAGTCTGCCACCGTCCGCCTGAAGGTGACCAACACCGGCAAACGCGCCGGAGATGAAGTAGTGCAGCTCTATATCCGCGACGTACTGAGCAGCATCACCACCTACGAAAAGAACCTTGCAGGTTTCCAGCGCATCCACCTTGAACCGGGCGAAACCCAGGAACTGTCCTTCACCATCGACCGCAAGCACCTGGAGCTTCTGGACACCGACATGAAATGGGTGGTGGAACCCGGCGACTTCGTGCTCATGGCCGGCGCCTCTTCCGAAGACATCCGCCTGAACGGAACGCTGACCGTAGAAGACTACCAGACCCGTGCCAAAGCCATTGAAGCCCAAAAACCAGCAAAGCGTGTGAGTGCCAGCACCAACCCAGAGGATGCCGAAAACGTGCTCGACGAAAAAATCAATACCGTATGGCAAGGAAATAAGGGAGATTATATTACCTTTGCCTTGAAGAACGGAGCCAAGGTAGATAAAGTTGCCATTGCCTTTACACGTGACAACAACCTGCCGGCAACCTTCGAAATCCAGCTCTCGGGCGGTGGCGGACAGTTCCTCACCGTATATTCGGGCACCGTCAGCGAATACGGCAAACTGATTTCCTATCCGTTCAAAGGCACTACCGCCAGCGACCTCCGCATCGTGCTGAACGATGACCGCGTCAGTATTGCCGAAGTTAAATTTTAATGTGCTAATGTGCCAATATGCTAATGTACCAATGACCATGCAGCATATACAGCGCAGCCAATTAGCACATTAGCATATTGGCACATTAACACATTAAATTAATGAAAACACTTCTTTTCTGTATGCTCGGATTAGGTTTGACAGCATGTGGCTCTTCTCCAAAGGGCACTAACGGTGACCAGGACGAACTCGCCATGCTAATAGGTACTTACACGAATGGCTCAAGCAAGGGTATCTATACCTTCCGCTTTAATCAGGAGACGGGAACAGCCGTTCCGCTCAGTTCAGCGGCATTGCCCAATCCCTCCTACCTCGTCCCCTCGGAAGATGGCGAATTTGTCTATGCCGTCAGTGAAATGAACGACAGCACAGCAGCCCTCAGCTCCCTTGCCTTCGACCGGGAAACGGGAGAACTGCGCCTGCTGAACACCGTTCCCACCTTCGGCGCCGACCCCTGCTACGTGGCCACCAATGGCCGGGAAGTGTTGACTGCCAACTACAGCGGTGGAACCATGTCCGTCTTTCCTTTACAGAAAGACGGCACTTTGGCTCCTGCAGACACGCTCTTTCAAGGCTCTGCCACCGGTCCCGACGCCATACGGCAAGCCACTCCCCACATCCATTGCACGGTCTTTTCACCGGACGGAAAGTATATCTTCGCCACCGACTTCAGTGCCGACCGCATCCTGCGCTTTGTGATGCACCCCGACAACCCTATTCCTCATGCTTCTCTGGAAGCCGTTGGCATTGAGGCAGATTCCGGCCCGCGCCATCTGACATTTAGCCCTAACGGGAAGTTTGCCTATCTCATCACCGAACTGTCCGGTAAGGTCATTGCCTTCAGTTACGACGACGGCTGCCTGGAACAGATACAGACTATCACAGCCGACACCGTAGCCGCCCGTGGAAGTGCAGACATCCACCTCAGTCCGGATGGGAAATACCTCTACGCCAGCAACCGTCTGAAAGAAGACGGCATCGCCATCTTTGCCGTGAATCCCGAAAATGGGACCTTGGCAAAGGTAGGTTATCAGCCCACCGGCATCCATCCCCGCAACTTCAACATCACGCCCAACGGTAAATACTTGCTTGCCGCCTGCCGCGACAGCAATGTCATTCAGGTATACAAACGAAACGAAGTTACCGGACTCTTGGAAGATACTCATCAGGACATTGTAGTCGACATGCCGGTTTGCGTACAGTTCGTCAGCTCTGTTAATAATTTATAAAGCAATATTTAGCAAAGATAACTTCATTAACTTTGTCCCTTAGCTAAATCAGTCTAAACGAATGTACATTATGAAGAAGAATATATTGATGCTCTCAGCTCTGTTCTTGTCTACCACTGCCCTGGCGCAAACAGACGTAACCACCGGTGTGATGCGTGGCAAAGACTACGGAGTGACCTATATGTTACCCAAAACAGAAATAGAAATCGTATTGCAAGCCACCAAGCATACCTACACTCCCGGAGAATTTTGCAGATATGCCGACCGCTATCTGCGTCTCAACAACGTGTCTGCCGAACCCGAGGAGTTCTGGACACTGGATAAGATAGAAACTCGCATAGCCGGTGTACCGGATAAGGACAACGTCTATTTCGTGAAGATGAAAGACAAGACCGTAGCACCCCTTATGGAGCTTACCGAAGACGGAATTGTCCGCTCCATCAACATTCCGTTCAGCGGCAAGCCTGCTGCCAAGACGCCCGAAGCCAAAGCCACCGAAAGCAGCATTGACCCACGCAGTTTTCTGACGGAAGAAATACTGATGTCCAACTCCAGTGCCAAGATGGCCGAGCTGGTGGCTAAGGAAATATACAGCATCCGCGAAAGCAAGAATGCCCTCCTGCGCGGCGAAGCAGACAATATGCCCAAGGACGGCGCTCAACTCAAGCTGATGCTTGACAATCTGAACCAGCAGGAAACGGCTATGACGGAAATGTTCTCGGGCAAAATAAAGAAAGAACCCAAGACATTCACCATCCGGCTGACGCCTAAAGAGATGAAAGATGAAGTGGCTTTCCGTTTTTCCCGAAAGCTGGGAGTGGTGGCCAATAATGACCTTGCCGGTGAACCGTATTATATCAGCGTCACCGACCTCAAAAGTCCCGATGTATCTGCCACCGAGGAAGGCAAAAAGAAAGTGGACGGTGTAGCCTATAACCTTCCGGGCAAGGCACAAGTGACATTGGTGTATAACAATAAGAAATTGTTTGACGACCAACTTCCCATTACCCAATTCGGCACCGTAGAATACCTCGCACCGGTACTGTTCAACAAGAATTCTACCATCAAAGTGCTGTTTGATACGGCAACGGGAGGATTGATAAAAGTGGATAGGGAATAAAGGAATTCTAATTCCGGATTGTCAACTGGATAAATCCATCCTTACGCAACTGCATTACGTAGGCGGTGACCCGGGGAATATAATTCTCTTCCTCCCCAAAGTGCCTGGCAAGTAGAGAGATGATTTCGCGCACGGTACGATGTCCATCTATCAGATTCCAGACAGCTGTACCGTGTTCTTCCAGCCTCACATGGATGTCAGGAGACATCCCCTTCGGCAATAAAAAACGACGCATCCATTCGTATTTAAACCGTGGGTAGGCGAGTACGGCGCACTCACCTTCCCATTCGGTTGTTATATGTCCACAGCGGACCGGAACAGCGTCCAACAGACTTACTTTTCCTTCGGGTATTTCCATCATACGGTATCCGCTTTTCCTATTATTTCTGAATATTAGGCTCTTCCAGCTTATAACCATACTTCTTGTCTGCCTTCTTCAGCAGTAGAGCCACTATAAGGGACAAGCAGGCAATACCGGTAAAAATGCACATAGGCACCGTATAGTCATACATATTCGTTCCATCTGGTTTCTTGCCGGATATACAATAGGCATCAAGCACCCACCCTATCAATGTAGGAATACCCCAAAGACCGATATTCTGGATAAAGAAAATCAATGCGTATGCCGTACCCAACTGGCTTACCGGGAATATCTTGGCCACAGCCGGCCACATGGCAGAAGGTACCAGCGAGAAAGCGATACCCAAAATTATCATCAGCACAATAGCTACCAGCCAATAGTTTATATCGGGAATAGCATAAATGAAATGCACACATATCAGCATGGCCGAGCCCAGCAGCATGATAGATGCGGACTTGCCCCGCTTGTCAATGAAACCACCAAAGACCGGAGTCAGAATCAGCGCTCCCAATGCCGGAAGTCCGGCAAATGTACCGGCCACATTCTCATTGATACCGTATTTGATAATCATCAACTCGGAAGCAAACTTCTGGAATGGGAATACACAAGAGTAGAACAATACACACAGCAATGCTATCAGCCAGAAACCGGGATTGACCAGAATATTCTTCACATCCTTAAAAGAGAACTTCTCTTCCTCATCTTCCGTACCGGCAGCAATGGCAGCAGCTTCCATCTGTTTGTCCAGCTTCTTGTCCATCACTGCAAAGACGAAGAAAGCAATCATACCGCCCAACAACAGAACCAAACCCAACAACACCGGTGTGGAAATACCGAAAGCGCGGGCCAAAGGAATGGCTACGGCATAACCGGCTTGCGAACCGATACGTGCTAAAGCGACTTGTACCCCCATAGCCGTGGCAAGCTCTTTCCCCTTAAACCACTTGGCTATGATTTTGGAAACTGTAATACCGGCGACCTCCGCTCCTACTCCAAAAATGGAATAACCGGCAAAAGCAACAAACACACCCGTTTTATAGCCAAATATTTCATTGATTCCGAATAAAGTCGCGTCGGCACCGGCAAGTCCCGTCATTGCATAGTATTCAAGTGCTGTGCCACCTACCATCAGGATAGTTGCCAGCTTTCCGGTGAAACGGATACCAAAGCGGTCGAGGATTAATCCTCCCCAAATCAACATCAGGAAAAAAACATTCAGAAAACTATAACCACCGGTAAAGAATCCGAAATCGGTACTCGACCAAGCCAAGTCCGTTTCCAACATTGTCTTCAACGGTGCTACCACGTCGTTTACATAATAAGCTGCCATCATCGTGAAGGCAACAATCACCAATGCCCCCCAACGGGTAGCCTTGGAATCATTCAATTTAAGTTTGAGTTGTTCTGTCATTGTACTATTTGGATTTCAATTTATTAATCAGATTGCATAAATTGCTGACAAAGGTAAATAAATACTTCATCAAAACGAAAAAAGGCTGACACCTTTTCAGTATCAACCTTTCTCTTATTTTTCCAAGCGGGAGTCATCCGCAATATCCTTATCTTATTCTGCTGCAGGGGCTTCTGCTGCAGGAGCAGGAGTTTCAGCCGGAGTTGTAGCTGCAGGGGCCTCCGATTGCGGAGCTTCTGTACCTACGGGCATGTTATAAGGATTAGTTTTTTCTTCTTGTTGCGCCTGTTCCAGAATCACATCACCGCC